>Ga0209986_10000750_pt1 | contig 31983 bp, 38 predicted proteins | sample BlataG_FD_183168 | JGI IMG/M metagenome (GOLD analysis project Ga0209986, IMG submission 183168) | Deep subsurface microbial communities from Black Sea to uncover new lineages of life (NeLLi) - Black_00105 metaG (SPAdes) (version 2) | ecosystem: Environmental > Aquatic > Marine > Oceanic >...
CCCAAGCTTCGCTCGAGCAAGGTGAGTGCGATAATGGCGATCTGCGAGGGATGTATCTCGAACTGCAGCTACTGCTCGGTCAAGTTCGCTCGGGGTGAATTGCGCAGCTTCAACGCTCGATCGATCCTCAGTGAGGTGAAGGCCGCGATCAACGCTGGCTATCGCGAGCTCCTGCTCACGGCCCAAGACACGGCCGCCTACGGCTTGGACGCCGGGACTAGCTTGCCGGATTTGCTCAACTCGATCACCTCGCTCGATGGCAAGTTTAGAATCCGAATTGGAATGATAAACCCGCGAAACGTGATTCCGATCCTACACGCGCTCCTCGACGCCTACGCGAGCGAGAAAATTCACAAGTTCCTACACCTGCCCGTGCAGAGCGGGGACGATGGCGTGCTCGAAGCGATGCGAAGGGGGTACACCGTTGATGATTTTATGAAAATTGTGGACGCCTTCCGAGAACGCTTCGAGGACCTATACCTCGCCACCGATGTTATCGTTGGCTTCCCCGGGGAAGGCGAGCGAGAGTTCGTGCACACGTGTGAACTGATCGAGAGGGCGAAGCCGGATAAGGTGAACCTCACGCGCTTCTCGCCCATGCCCGGCACCGACGCGGCGCGAATGCCCCAGATAAACGGGCGCGAGGTGGCTAGGAGATCGAGGATGCTGAGTGCCCGCTGCCGCGCGATAGGTCACGAGCAAAACAAACGCTACGTCGGACGGGTCGTCGATGGGCTGGTGACCGAGCCCGGGGAGAAGGGGGGCTACGTGGTGAGGCTCCCGAACTACAAGCCAGCCATAGTGAGCAACGCTGAGCCCGGTGAGTTCGTCGACATGAAAATAATCGAAGCTCGCCCAACCTACTTGCTCGGGGTGAAGGCATGAAGGTACCATGTGCCCTCACCATCGCGGGCTCGGACTCAGGTGGTGGAGCGGGAATTCAAGCTGACATTAAAACTTTCTCTGCCTTGGGCGTCCATGGGCTCTGCGTCGTGACCGCAGTTACCGCGCAGAACACGCGGGGCGTCTATGCAACCTTCGAGTTGCCGCCGGAGTTTGTAACCCGACAACTCAACACCTTGATGCGCGACTTCGAGGTCAAGTGGGCGAAGACGGGAATGCTGAGCAATGCGGGCATCATTCGGGCCGTGGAAGCCGGGACTAGGCGACATAAGCTTCGCCTCGTGGTCGACCCGGTGATGGTAGCTGCCACTGGCGCGCCGCTCATGCGAGAGGACGCCCTCGAGGCTCTCACCAAATTACTTGCATGCACAGAGCTCATCACCCCGAACATGTCGGAAGCCGAGAGGCTCGCGGGCTTCAAAATTAGGTCGAAAGCCGACTTGCTGAAGGCCGCCCGAGCGATCTCCAAGCTGGGCCCTCGAGCCGTCCTCGTCAAGGGGGGACACCTCAAGGGGCGAGATGTCGTCGATGTGCTCTACGCGGGTGGAAAATTCAAGAAATTCAAAAGCCCTCGAGTCATCAGCCAGCCGACGCATGGCACGGGTTGCTCGTTCGCATCAGCGATAACGGCGGAGCTCGCAAAGGGGGCAGGTTTGCACGAGGCGATCTCCAATGCGAAAGAATTCATCGAGGGCGCGATCGAGGGCAGGTTAAAGGTCGGGAAAGGTGTCATGCCGGTCAACCAGATGGCGGCGCTATTCTTGAGCGTGGAAAAGGGACGCGCGCTCGAGGAGGTATGGCGGGCCGCTCAGCTCCTCGCAGAAGATTCAGAGTTCGTCAAGCTCCTGCCCGAGGTTGGCTCGAACATCGTGATGGCCCTGCCCGGGGGGGAGAAAACCTCGGACGTGGTTGGACTCTCCGGCAGGATAGTGAGAGTTGGTGACCGTGCGCGCCTGACGGGCTTTCCCAAGCTTGGCGGCTCCGAGCACGTCGCGAACCTCGTGCTCACCGCGATGCGCCATGATCACAGGATTAGAGCTGGCCTGAACATCCGCTTTTCCAAGAAGATTTTGCGTGCGTGTAAAAAGCTCGGGCTAAGCGTGAGCGGGTTTGATCGGGGCCGGGAACCCCGCGGTGTCAAGACGATGGTGTGGGGAACCGAACGAGCAATCAAGAAAGCTGGAAAAGTGCCTCGAGTAATTTTTGACCGAGGCGCCCCGGGGAAGGAGGCTATGATAAGGCTACTGGGGCGCTCACCCACCGAGGTGGCGAAACTCGCGCTGCGCGTGGCGAGGAGTGTCGATTAGGCGAGGAAAGCCTTTTTAGATGGGCCGATAAAGCCAAGCGAGCGGAGGAATTGAATGGGACGAGTAAGGCCGACGTACATCAAGCGCGCTGCGCGAAAGTTACTCGAGCGTTACCCCGATAAATTCTCGACTGACTTCAAGAAAAATTGCCTTGTGCTTAACGAGCTCGTGAACTTGAAGAGTAAGTACCTCCGCAACCGGATAGCAGGGTATTTAAGCAATTTACTAAAACAGAAAAAAGAAGTGTGAGCGTGCCCCCAGTCGTCGACAAAGCAAAATGCAAGGGTGCAGCTGCCTGTGCCGAGGTCTGCCCGACGAATGTGTTCGACATGGTTAAGGGGAAAGCCGTGGTCGTGCGCCCGGACGACTGCATCGAGTGCCGGGCCTGCGAGGCTGCCTGCCCCCACAACGCGATAAGTTTCCCATAAACTCCGCTGGCTATTGGCAGCGCTGCCCTTACCCTATCCTTCCTTTAACGCCTCACTTTTCCGAGTATCTCCAAGCCGTGTCGAAGGTATCCCTGAGACATTTGACACATTTGCTGTACTCCATCGTTGAAATTTCAAGAATTTTTCCATCTAACCACACGATATTGTAAACTATGCCAGGTAAATACACAGATCCAGTCTTCGCTTCCTTTCCACTGTACTCCACGTAAATCTTGGCTTTCGTGGTCGCAACCTCACCCAACTTTTCTAAATCCTTTGGTTTCTTTTCGCCTAGCGGCAGGATTATCTTTACGTCTTTTTCTGCCAATAGGGGCTTCAACTCATCCAACATACTCATTGGTATGCTGTTGACTCGAATCTTCCTCGATTTCTTGATCCCTGTCTTGATTGCATCGATTCCTCCCTTGACATTTTCAAATCTTGTGGAAAGTTTGCATTCGTACATTCCCCCAACTATAGGCAACCACATCACCTCCCACGTTTCTTCATTGGCCCCAGCCTAAATTGAACCATCCCCTGAAGCACTGATTGCACTCATCGTACAGGAACTCTGACACCGTGTATTGATTTTTCACCGGATCTTTGAACGTGGTGAATACCCTCTCCTCATCGAGAATGACTGTTGTCGAGGGCATCTCCTTTCCCCTAACCAAGCACACCACCCGAACTCCAGCCTCCTTGGATTGGATGTTCGGCCCGGCTATCTCCTTCTCTCCGGGAAAGAGGACCACTTTTACCTCTGCATCTTTGCTAAGCGCGTCACTCACCTTTTTCAGAAACTCAGTCGTGGCGTTCGATATCCAAACTGTTTTTGCTTTTTTCATTTGTTCCTTCAAGTTGTGCAATCCCACGTCGTAGTTCTGTATCACAAATTTCTCCATTCCTACCACCTCCTTTTCAAGCATCTTATTTACCGTTTTCAGAAGGTCGACATACTCTCTCTTCATCTTCTCGAAGATTTCATCTGGGCGCACGGGCCTGAAAAGCAGCGGCGCGCCGGAGTATATTTTCACCCAGCCCTTGTTTTGCAATGACTCCAAAACTGAATAGATCTTCGTCCTCGGAACCCCCGACTTCTCAGACAACTTCGTCGCGCTGTTCAAGTGGTCCCTCAACAAGCTGGAGTACACTTTCGCTTCGTATTCCGTCAACCCGACCTTCTGCAGTTGTTCGGCGATGCTCATGAATCAATTTCTGCGACAGGATAGTAAAAAATTAGTGTAACTTAGTAGAGTTAATCTTTGACGGTCTTCATTTCTTCCAGTGGGGCGGTTTTCTCAGTTTTAGGTCAATTCTCTTTATCTTGGCGGTTTTGTTGATAACCTCTTTGAGAATTTTAGCCCGACTTTTGAGGTCTTTAGAACCAATTCCTTCCTCATCTACTTTTTTCTTCGCGTCGTTTAGTGATCTCTCCAGCGTTTCGATTGGAAGCAAAGTTGTAGCGACGCAGTAAAAACTCCTTGACCTCCCATCGTTGAATTTTCTCAACATCCGTTCGAGCAGTTTCGCTCGTTCCTTAATCTCGCGCGCATGAGCCTTAATGCCGTACTTTTTGATGAAATACAGATTCGGGAGAGCCTTCTTATGAGTCACGAATGAATCGAACTCGTCTCCTTGCAATACGTGCGCATATTTTTGGCATGGAAAATCGGTGCATTCAGCACAAGTTTCAAGGCCCTTTCCCTTAACACAACAAGTAATGATCGGACAACCGACAGAAATGCGGTATTCACTACCACAACCTGGACACCTCGAAGTTCCTTCCGTGTAATATCTCGGACACAATTCACAAGAAAGTCCACAGGCCCCAATTGTGATGTACTTCTTCATCTTCTATACCCACAAACATATTTTTTCCTCATGTTAAGTTAGGGTAACTTGATCGAAAAAAAAAGTACCACGCATAGATCGCCCCTGAGCGCTGACCGAGCTCAAATGGAACTTAATTGAGCGATTAGTACCGGCGGGCTGAACACGTCGCCGAAGCTCCGTGCTTACACCCCCGGCCTATCAACGGGGTCTTCTAGCCCCAGCTCTCGTCTCGGATCTCGCCCTGTCACCAGGACGAGCGTCCCTTGCGGAACCACCAAGAATGGGTGCCTATTTTCGAGAGTCGCTTCGGCCTTAGATGCTTTCAGGCCTTATCGACTGGCGCGTGGCTGCCCGGCTATGCCCTGTCGGACAACCGGTAAACTAGAGGCGCCGGCAGCCTGTTCCTCTCGTACTAGGGCCACCTTACCCTCAGGCACCCAACATTCCCGAAAGATAGCATCCGACCTGTCTCACGACGGTCTAAACCCATTTCACGTTCCCCTTTAATGGGCGAACAACCCTACCCTTGGCCGCTGCTGCACGGCCAGGATGGGAAGAAACGACATCGAGGTAGCAAACCGCGGGGTCGATATGAGCTCTCGCCCGCGACAACTCTGTTATCCCCGGGGTACCTTTTCTGTCATCTCGAGCCCTCATCAAGAAGGACATCGAGGTTCGCTAGGCCAGGCTTTCGCCTCTACGAGCCTTGGTAGTGAGCTCACAGTCAAGCCGGCTTTTGGCCTTGCCCTCCACGGCGGATTTCTGACCCGCCTGAGCCGACCTTTGGGCGCCCTCGCTATCTTTTCGAGGGCCTGCCGCCCCAGCGAAACTGCCCACTTGTCGCTGTCTCGCTCGCGCGGTTAGAAACGCAATCGCAAGAGGGCGGTGTTACATTGGCGCCTCCACCGGATCCTGAGACCCGGCTTCGATGGCTCCCGCCTACACTCTGCACCCGCAACCGTGCCCCAACGACAAACTGCAGTAAAGGTCCACGGGGTCTTCGTTTCCCTTCGGGAATCCCCTGCATGTTCGCAGGCCAGTGGGTTCACCGGGTTCCAGACTGGGACAGTGGGGGGCTCGTTGATTCCTTCATGCAAGCCGCCAATTAAGCGGCAAGGTATTACGCTACCTTAAGAGGGTTATAGTTACCCCCGCCGTTTAGCGGCGCTTCTACCCGTTGAACCGGGCGTTCACGTACCGCCACTGGGCAGAATTCACTAACTGTACTCAAGCTTTCGCTCTCGCAGTTAGCTACGTTTTTATTAAACAGTCGGCCCCCCCTGGTCACTGCGACCTGCCTCTCGCGAGGCAGGCACCCCTTCTACCGAAGCTACGGGGCCAATTTGCCGAATTCCCTAGCCTGGTGTCTCCCGATACGCCTTAGGCTTCTCACCTAGGGGCACCTGTGTCGGATCTAGGTACGGTCACCCAGGGTCCCATTTCCCAGCTCCCTTTTCACGGGCTCCAGAGATCGGCCGAACCCACCTAACGGCAGGCTATTCCCGCCTTCGTCCGGTTCTCTCCATTACGGAACTCCCCGGACTTGAACGGTTAAATGAAGCGACGACCTCACTCGACCTACCCCAGAGCGTCAGAAGCTGAGCTTGCGTTACCACAGGTACCTGGGTGGTCCCGGAATCTTAACCGGATTCCCTTTCGATGGCTTCTAGTTGAGGGCCACCTTAGGACCGACTAACCCTCGACTGACGATCATTGTCGAGGAACCCGAGCCCCTTCGGCGGCTGGGATTCTCACCCAGCTATGCTGTTACTACCGCCAGGATCCTCATTTCGACGCGGTCCACCCGAGCTCACGCCCGAGCTTCCGCCCACGCCGGACGCCTCCCTACCGGATCAGCCTACTAAACTTCGGCTGCCCCGAGGTATCGGCAGCCGGCTTAGCCCCGTGAATCTTCGGGGCCCCCACCCTCGACGGGTCCGCTGTTACGCGTTGTTTAAAGGATGGCTGCTTCTGAGCCTACCTTCCCGCTGTCTGAGGACGAGGACGCCCTTTAAGGTTAACACTTAGCCGGCATTTAGGGGCCTTAACCCCGGTCTGGGTTTTTCCCCTCTCGGAGCGGGAGCTTACCCCCCGCACCCTGTCTCCAGCGGTCTTCGACGCCGACAGCTTTGGAGTTCGACAAACGAGCCGGGGGTTTCCCCCCATGTCTCATCAATCGGTGCTCTACACCATCGGCTGCCTCGCGCTGGGCCTGACTGCGGCCAGCTTTGGGAGGAACCAGCTATCACCGGGCTTGATTGGTCTTTCGCCACTAGCCCAAGGTCATCCGACCGAATTGCACATCAAGACCGGTTCGGCCCTCCACCAAGCAAAGCTCGGCTTCAGCCTACCCCGGACTAGATCGCCCGGTTTCGGGTCTCACCGCCGTGACTCCGGGCGCTATTCACACCCAGTCCCTTGCCCTTTCGGGCTGCGGACCTTCGCTTTCGCTTTGGTTCCGGAGTTGAACTCCTTAACCTCGCCACGACGATGAACTCCCTGGCCCGTGATTCTAGACGGACGGTACGACCCCGATCCTCTCCCCTCGTACTACCGCCTCGCGACGGCTTCCTTCGGGGAGGATCAACTCTTTTAAGCCGTACCCAACAATCGCCGCCTGGTTTTAGGCACTTTTCACCCCCCTTCCGGGGTACTTTTCGGCTTTCCCTCGCGGTACTGCGTCCGCTATCGGTCTCGAGTCGTATTTAGGGTTGGGAGTTGATGCCTCCCAGCTTCGGACACCAGTTTCAAGGCATCCTACTCAGGATACTCCCCCTCGTACCCTGCGCAGTTACGCTTACGGGGCTTTCACCCTCTAAGGCACGATTTTCCAACCGTTTCAGCTTTCCGCGCGAGAGATTGGAGGAAGTCCTACAACTCCACATCCCCAGTGGCTCTCACCACCAGGTTCGGTTTGCCCTAAGTCGGTTTCGCTCGCCGTTACTCCCGACATCGCGATTGCTTTCTTCTCCTCCCGGTACTAAGATGTTTCAATTCCCGGGGTTCCCACTCGCTGCCGCGAGCGACGGGGGTTACCCCCCGCCAGGAAGTCCCATTCAGCAATCCCGGGTTCAAGGGCTGCCTGCACCTCGCCCGGGCGTTTCGCCGCTTGCCACGACCTTCTTCGGCGCTCGAGCCGAGCCATCCCCCAGACGGCTTAACCTAAGTTCCTTTTGAAACCCAACTAGCGCTATGGGCGCGACCTATGCGTGGCAGTCATCACTGACAAGAAATATTTGCCAGCTTTTGCCCTTAACTGACGAGACATCTTCGCCAGCCGCATCTAGCACAGCATATTTGGGCTAAGCGGGTTAAAAACCCTTGCAATTTTTGAGCGTTGAAGGTGCTCGCTTAGACTGCGGCACTTAAGCCAATCTGGGATTTCGACGGGTCCTTCTACTTCTTTTTCTATGTACTAGGTTCAGGCCTTTTCGCACTAAGAGCTTCACCAGTTCGTTTTTTTCATCGGTATATGGCAGAAATATACAATGCCCTCTCTCATGGGGTACGTGCAAGCTTATTGGATGACCCGCCCTGTCCACAGCGAGTATTGTACTAACATTTTTTGGATAGTAGCTGAAATAGGCCCTACAACGGAAAGATATCGAGTCGAAAAGCCACTTAGCTCGATCGGATCGGCATATTATTTCTCCAGATTTAGCCACACCATAGACATAAAAAGGACACCAATCGTAATTCGTTTTCGGTCCATAAGCTAAACGTGGAGTAGATAGAGCGAAGCATGTCCCCCCACTTCTAAAAAACTCTATGAATTCATCTTTTTTAGCAGACAATTTTTCAAATAAATCAAAAAATTCTCCAGAAGGGATGTCGAGAATAACCATATCAAAATCATAAATTTTGGGCACGCGCTTAGATAAATTCGTTACAGTACAATTTGCCTTTTTTTCAAAGCCCCCAATGCATAGAACTTTCATATTATTCACATTTCCAATCCCATCTGAAATCGCGCGTATATGACTTTATCTCCTCATCCACTCATTGCCGTTATTATGCAAGGCGTTGCTCATCAGGACTTTTTTATATAGCGCTCTAAAGAGTAAACATGTGCGAAAGGGGTGATAGAATGGGAGAAGTAAAGTATTTTGTGAAGGACGAAAAGATGCATAAATATCCCGCTCCCGAGACCTGTAAAGTGAAATACACTGGTGAAAAGTTACATGATGAGCCACCAGCTGGATATGACAAGTGCAGCCAGTGCTTCGGGTTCTAAAATCCTAAGAAAGAGTTTTGCTAAAATAATCTATTAAATGAAAAAATTGGAAGTGAACCTGCCGAGAAGGGTTGAAAAATGGTAATAGAAATCTTAACCACGATCCTTGCGGGGCAAGTTGCTATCACATCATTTATAATCGCCACCCGCATAAGATACGTTCATCAACTTAGGACAGCAGATGTCAACGTTCATTCTCATATCTTATTATCTGAGAGTTCTATTGGAAAAGTTTCGGATACGCATAAAGAAATCGCAAAAACCTGGCTCAGAATAGCAGAAAGGTATAGGTGCACTTCAATATACTTGAGTTTATCTGCCGCTAATTTTATGGTTGCCTTAATTTTCTATGCACTGTCACTATTTTTTGTACTTTTGGAAACGAGTCCTATCGTTCTTGTTTTATTTCCAATAGGGGCAATATTTACTTCGTTAGGCATTATGGATCATCTTGTCCGTTATTGGCACATTCAGCCAAAATCTGCAATTGAGCGTTTTTCATGGAGGTTAGCTGAATTATTCCCGCCTTTAGTGCCTCCGCTCAATCCAACACATTTGGGGAGATGGGGATTTTTAAAAGACCCTGAAAAAATAGATTGGGCCAAGTCCTATTTAGAAAAGCTTCAGTCATATCAAAATATCAAAAGATGGGAGAAAATGTTTGGGGAACTGATCCACCGCCATTTCTAAGTGGACCTGCCGGGACTCGAACCCGAAACCTTCGGCTTGCAAGTCCCGAGATGACCCAACCCGACCTTTCCGCGTTCGCGCGCTTTTGTGAGGTTAAATTACAACTTTCGGAGCGCATGGAGGGAGTCACTCTAGATGGGTATCAAATGCGGTTAAGGTCGTTGTTTTTCGGACATGCGGAAGTTTTCTGACCTCAACGATCGTCTTATCCATGTCCTGGTATTTCCCCTCCAAGACACAGACCACATCGTACTCTCCGTGCACGAAATCAACATTGGTTATGTTTTCCATTTTCTCAAGTTGGTGTATGATGCTTGCTTCATTTCCCGGGTCAACTTCTACGAGCAGGTAGGCACGCTTCTTAAATGCGGCTAACGCCATTCTCATCCCCCGTCCTTACTTGTTTGGTTTGCTTCTTCATCTTTTTATCATTTTCCCGGACTGAGCCTTTTCCAAGAGGGCTGAAGTGGACCTGCCGGGACTCGAACCCGGGACCTTCGGCTTGCAAAGCCGACGCTCTACCACTGAGCTACAGGCCCTCAAGGTTAAAGTTGGTCAAGAAGTCCAATAAAGATTTGTGGAAGAAAAAGCACAACGGCGGATCTTGAAAATTTGCTATACGTTTATATCATCCCAAGGGTAGGAAAAAAGGGGTGAAAGAATCAAGAAGTTGTTTGTCGGCCTTTCGCTTTGTGCGATAACGGCCCTACTGATATCGACGACCTGCGTCAAAGCGCAAGAGCTGCCCGGATTACCATCAATTGAGGACATGGATGTAGATATCACCTTAGAACTGCTCCCCGACGCGCGCTGTCACGTCACGGTTGGGGTTGGAGCTCAATTTGAAATGGAAGGGTGGGGAGACCTTCCAATAACCAACGGGAGCGCGGGGATCGAGATATCATCTCCGAGCTCTGGACAGCTCAAATTCGATATGAGCGGAAGCGTGACATTTTCCGAATCAGGACTAGCTGTGATACCTGAGGAAATTATCATGATGAACGCCGAGATGATCAACGGCCTTATTGTACTCGCAGGGATTGAGGGACAATCTCTCTCTGAAATCCTTCCTGGATTTTTGACAATGATCCCAGGAGCGGAAGAAATCGAAATGCCACCGGAGATGGAAGACATCGTGATCGAAGACCTCAGATGTACAAAGCTCTCATGGAGTGAACCCACGATAGAAGCGGGCCTGACCACTACTCTTTCCGGAAGTATATTCGAAGACGAGGAACTGCGCGATAAATTGCCAATAACGATAGATGGATCAACCGATATATCTGAAACTTCCATAAGCTTGACTATAGAGGCCAGCAGCGAAACTGTCGAATTCACCCTTGGGGTCAACCTCACCGCTGAAGACACCACCGCGGTGATGGAGCTGACGCTCGATGGATACTTCAATCTACCCAGGGTCGGGGATGATGTACGGTGGGGATTCGAAATACCGGAGATAGGCACGATCCCCGGTCTGGAGAATTTTGCCCTGGAAAACTTGGGTGAATTCCTCGAGCAATACGACATCGACTTCACATTGAAGGTTCCAGAGGACGCGTCCGTGAGCGGGTTGCCTCCGGGTTACTCCCAGGCTGAGGACACTTACACTTGGTCCGGCGTTGACGCCGCGGGTGCGCTCGGTACGGTCTTGACTGGGGAAGCGCAACCTGACATTACCTATGAGTACGAAGCTCCGCCTTCCGAGTTCCCATTGCTAGTTGTTGGCGTTTTGGTCGCGGTAATCGTCGCCATCGCCGCCGCAGTTGTTGTACTGCGAAGAAGATAGCTCAAAAATCAGTCTAACGGGTCTACTAGTTTAGTTTTCGTTGGAGAACTTGACCCTTCTCTGGATGCCAAGAACCAACTTTAATTGCAAAACCCCTTTTTGCGAAAAAAAGTGGACCTGCCGGAACTCAAACCCGGGACCTTCGGCTTGCAAAGCCGACGCCCCACCACTGAGTAACAGGCCTTCAAGATTAAAGTTTGACATCAAGTCCGATAAAGATTTGCAGAAGAAAAAAGCACAACAGCAAAACCCAAAAAATTTTACTCGAAAAAAAAGAAGGTCCGGTACCCCGAAACAACAAGGAGGTGATCGAGCCGCAGGTTCCCCTACGGCTACCTTGTTACGACTTAGCCCCTCTTGCAGAACTCGGATTCGATCAGCCCAACTTGAGCTGACCTCATCCAAACCCCACTCGAGTGGCTTGACGGGCGGTGTGTGCAAGGAGCAGGGACGTATTCACCGCGCGGTGTTGGCACGCGATTACTAGAGATTCCAGCTTCACGAGGGCGAGTTACAGCCCTCGATCCGAACCGAGCGCAGGTTTAAGGGTTTGGCTTCCCCTTACGGGGTTGCATCTCATTGTCCTGCGCATTGTGACCCGCGTGTAGCCCAGGGGATTCGGGGCATACTGACCTACCGTCGCCCTCTCCTTCCTCTGACTTAGCGCCAGCGGTCCCCCTAGAGTGCCCGGCTTTCCACCGATGGCAACTAAGGGCGAGGATCTCGCTCGTTGCCTGACTTAACAGGACGCCTCACGGTACGAGCTGACGATGGCCATGCACCACCTCTCAGCTAGTCTTGCAAGATCGTCAACCTGGCTTTCATCCAACTGTCGCCCCTGGTGAGTTTTCCGGCGTTGAATCCAATTGAACCGCAGGTCCCACCTCTTGTGGTGCTCCCCCGCCAATTTCTTTAAGTTTCAGCCTTGCGGCCGTACTTCCCAGGCGGCGGGCTTAACGGCTTCCCTCCGGCACCTAGTGCCCTCAAGGAGCGCTAGACACCTGGCCCGCATGCTTTACAGCTAGGACTACCGGGGTATCTAATCCCGTTCGCTCCCCTAGCCTTCGCCCCTCACCGTCAGGTCCGTTCTGGTCGGACGCCTTCGCCACTGGTGGTCCCCCTAGGATTAGAGCATTTCACCGCTACCCCAGGAGTACCTCCGACCTCTCCCGGCCTCAAGACCAACAGTATCCCTTGCACGCCGAACCGTTAGGCGGCCCGATTTCACAAGGGACTTGCTGATCCGGCTACGAGCGCTTTAGGCCCAATAATCGTGGCCACCACTTGGGCTGCTGGTGTTACCGCGGCGGCTGGCACCAGTCTTGCCCAGCCCTTATTCTGGAAGCTTCTTAGACTTCCTAAAAACCGTCGATCGAAAGACCAACGGCACTTGGGATCCCCCCGTCACGCTTGCGCGCATTGCGGAGTTTTCGCGCCTGCTGCGCCCCGTAGGGCCTGGGGCCTTGTCTCAGTCCCCATCTCCGGGCTCCGACTCCCATCGCCCGTACCCGTCGTAGGTTTGGTGGTCCGTTACACCACCAACAGCCTGATAGACCGCAGTCCCATCCTTGGGCGCCGGAGCTTTGGGCGAGGAGGCATCCCAGCGTCCCTCACCTATCGGGTATTAGCCTCAGTTTCCCGAGGTTGTCCCCGTCCCAAGGGTAGGTTGACTACGTGTTACTGAGCAGTGTGCGGGGCCACGATCTTTCGACCGCGCCCTCCGCTTGCATGGCTTAGCCGAATCCCAATAGCAGTGACCTCCGGCAGAATCAACCGGAGTTAAAGCAACCACAAAGCCTCGAAATTGGCTTGGGTACCAGACCTATCTCGGACCCGAGCTTTCCAGTAGCCTGGCTTGTTCGGATCCACATTGCTGAATCCACACCAAGAGTACGATCTCTCATCGCGGGGCCGTGCGCGCTTGCCCCGTACTCGGATCGACGCCGTTCACACCAGTGTGGACATATCAGAATAGGCGTTATTCCTACTTAAAACTTACTCGGGCTGTTTTAAATGCTCGAAATGGAAGTTTCACCCCCGAGTCCTGTTTTTTGCCATCGAAAGAACTAAAACCCTCACGCGCAAGTTAATGGCGAGGTGATTTGAGGATGAGATTGTCCGAGATCCACGGTATGCGTATCTACAGCGATCGGGCGCACTTCATCGGAACAATTGATGACACGATAATCGATGATAAGGAGGGTATGGTGGTGGGACTCGTCTTCGGGCGCAAGGAGGGCAAGGCGATATCCATCCCATACAGTGGCCTCATGGCGATCGGTGACATCGTGCTCGTTTACAGCAAGAAGACCGAGCAAGCGGGCGCGTAGGCATGCTAGTTGAATTTGGTGGAAAAAAACCCCGCATTCACAAAACTGCCTTCGTCCACTCGACCGCCACGGTAATAGGTGACGTTACAATAGGTGCACACTCGAGTGTTTGGCCTGGAGCTGTCGTGCGGGCGGATTTCGAAAGTGTCAGGATCAACCGATACACGTGTATCCAGGACAACGCCGTCGTGCACTCGGGCGACCGCTATGGGGAGAAGGGGAAGGGGCCGAGATATTTGCCCGTCAAAATAGGTAACTACGTCGTCGTCGGACACAACGCGCTGGTACACGGGTGCACAGTCGAAGATAACTGCATCTGGGGGGAGGATCAATCCGTTTTCAACGGCGCGAGGGTCCGAAAGGGGTCACTGGTCGGTTTGGGTGCGGTGGTGCCCCATGACGTGGAGGTACCCCCGCAAACGATAGTGGTGGGCATTCCTGCCAGGCCGCTGCGCGCGCTCACGGATGAAGAGTTCAAGAGCATCCGCATGCAGGCTGAAAATTACGCCAAGCTCGCGAAAAGATATCGATGAGATCCTATGCGCTGAGGCCGAACTATCGGCGGCTATTTCTTCCCCGCGAACTCGTGAATCCAATACTCTCTTCGCTCCGTCACTTCTTTCTTCCAGATCGGGACTTCTGCCTTGACCCGGTTCATTAACTCGGGGAGGGCTTTGAAAACATCGTCCCGCCTGTGGCCCGCCACCAAGACATAGATAGCATCTTCCCCAGGGGCGACTTGATCGACGATGTGGTGGATCATCACGCGGCGAATGTTTGGCCGTTTCTCGATGTCCGCAGCTATCTGTTCGAGTTTTTTTACAGCGTCCTCGGAAGACTGATAACGAAGAAACTTAACCCGTTCCCCTTCTTCTGAAAGGCCCCGCACCACACCTACGAAGCAGCCGATCGCTCCCACGTTCTCCCCGATATCCTGCCTCAACTTCCGAAATAAATCAGGAAGGCTTACTTCACCCTTGGAATAAATACCCACGTCTGGCATGGATGCACCATAGGTTAACTTGTGCCGCCCGAAACCGGTGGGAATATCGCCACGACATCGCCATCTTTTAACTTCGTATCGAGCCCACTAAGCAAATTTATGCCGCGGCCATTCACGAGAACGTTCACCGTTTCGCGCAACTTTTTTGAACCCGATTCATAGAGCTGGTCGGCCATCCTTTCGCCAAACTGCCGCACGAGCTCATCGAGCAAAGCGGCCACGTCCCTAACCGCCGCTACCTCGACCCGCTCCTGGCCAACCGCTTCGCGGAAATTCGCGAAAAATTTCACGGTGATACCCATGGTCGACCCATTAAAACTTTTCCCCAAAAGCATAAAAGTTTAGGGCTCAAGCTTTTTATGCAAGGGTACGGAGTTAGCTCGAGGCCGATTTGATGGACAGGGTAAAACAAAAAGTTCAAAATATCGTGATTTCTGTCACCTATGAGGACGTCAAGTTCGACCTTGAGAAATTGGCCAGAATCCTCGACGGAGCACGTTATGATCCGGAAGTTTTCCCAGGGATAGCTTATAAGTCGGAAGATCCACCCGCATCCTTCCTGATATTCGCGTCTGGCAAGATGAATTGCGTCGGCGCCCAGAGCATGCACAACGCGAAGCTTGCGATAAAGAAGCTGACGAGAAAGCTCCAGAAGGCTGGTATTAAGGTGAAATCGGAGCCGAAGATCAAAGTTCAAAATATCGTCGCATCCTTCGATTTTGGGCGCGAGTTCGACCTCGAGCGGATCGCGCGGACCTTCGAAAACACGGAATATGAGCCCGAGGTCTTCCCCGGGCTTGTATTTAGGCTCAAAGAACCCAAAGTCGTGGTGCTCCTCTTTGTTTCGGGAAAGGGCGTTTGCGCTGGCGCGAAGAGCATGGGCGACATAAAAAAAGCAGCTGTAAAAATAACTAAAATCCTCAAGCAACGATGATGGCGAAGATAATTGACACCATTCAAAATTTTTAACTTGCGCCACCCCTAGGACTATTCGATGCTATGGAGACTGTCATCGTGCGCTACGGCGAGATAGCGCTGAAGAGCGAGCCGGTCCGCAGGCGATTCGAACGGCGACTGATCGAAAACATTAAATTGTCCCTCAAGGGTTTGGACTACAAGCTCCGAAGAGAACGGGGCAGAATCTTCACCGACACCCGCAGACCGAGCGCCGTGATTGAGCGCCTAGCTAAGACGCCAGGCATTGTTTCTCTCAGTCCATCGCTCAGGACAAACGCGACCATCGATTCAATCACCTCAGCGGTGGTGAGGGAAGCGAAGAAGATCCTCTCTCCGGGCATGACCTTCGCCATCCGGACCTCGAGGGTTGGGGAACACCCGTTCTCCAGCAAGGATGTGAACGTGAGCGCTGGCTCTGCGGTCTTGGCTGAGGTGAAGGGCGTCCGTGTGAACCTCTCGACCCCAAAACGTAAGATATTCGTCGATGTTCGTGGGAGAGATGCCTACGTGTTCACGGAAATCGTGTACGGGGTCGGCGGACTGCCTGTGGGCACCCAAGGCAGCGTTGTCGCACTTTTTTCTGGGAGCCTGAACAGCTCCGTTTCCTCCTACCTTGTGATGAAGCGCGGCTGCACGCTCCACCCGACATTTTTTGACCCTCGACCCCACGCCGACGGTCGAGCGCGAAAATATGCGGTCGGTGCAGCGAGGAAGCTTGCGGGGATTTACCCAAAGCTCGAGCTACGGATCTTCCCTTACGGTAAAATATTTCGCACCATAACCGAAGGAATAGCGCAGGGCCTGGAGAACTTGCTCTGCAAGCGAGCGATGATTCGAACGGCCGAGGTTATCGCTGGACAAGTGGGGGGAGCAGCAATCGTGGGGGATGAAGACCTAGAAAAAATTGCCGAAGGAGGGGTAGAAAGCCTCGGCGTGATCGACGATGCCTGCGAGTTGCCGGTCCTCAGACCCCTCGCGGGAATGGTCAAAGAGGATATCGAAAAAATCGCCAATCGAATTGGAATTTTTGACCCATCCGCACATACGGCAAATATGTGTCCTCCACCATCCCATCCCACCGCTCTGAAACTCGAGGAGTTACGTGAAATCGAGGAGGGATTAAATATCGATGCCCTCATTGAGTCAGCGCTCCCGAGGATTAAAATCATCAAGCTGAGGCGAAGTGCGTGGACCTAATCGTCCGACCCGCAGCGGAGCTCTCCGGGGAACTCGAGCCGCAGCCGTCGAAACTGCACACCCAATTCGCAAGCGCCGTGGCCTTGCTCGCGGGAGGCAAGAGCGTGATCGAGAATCCACTCCGCGTGAAGGATACCCAAGTGATGCTCCAAGCCGCTGAGGCAATGGGTGCTACGGTAAAGCGAACCCAAGAACGTTGGTCCATCTGGGGGGTCAGCGGGAAACCGAAACTCGCCCAAAATGTCATCGACGCGAGAAACTCGGGAACCGCGCTAAGCCTGCTTACATCGATTGCGGCTCTGGCGCCCGCGATAACCGTGCTCAACGGTGATACCCAGCTGCGCTCCCGTCCGATGCCAGGGCTGCTGAGATCCCTTCGCCGCCTCGGCGCAGATGTCCATTCGACGAAGCCGGATGACAGCCCACCCTTCATCGTTTTCGGGGGGAAAGTTACGGGTGGGAAGGTGCAGCTTGGCAAGGTAAGTGCGCACTACCTGCCCGCTCTCCTCCTGCCATGCCCATATGCTGAAAAACAGGTTAAACTCTCCATCAAACAAGCTCAAAAAACCCAACTTAAGCCCATCCTCGAACTTACAAAGAAAGTCGGTGCGGAGGTTAGTCCATGGGGGGAGAGGCTCCTGATGCCGAACCGACCCTATCGTGCGTTCAGTTTCAGAGTACCGCAGGAGCTTGCAGCGGCGGCGCCTTTTATCGTTGCCGCTGCCCTGACGAATTCTAAACTCAAGCTCCGTGGCGTGAAAGGCGTGGCTGGTCGAGACGTTGCGTTTTTAGACCTTCTGAAGGTAGCCGGCCTGAAGTTACATTCATCAAAAAAAGGTTTCATCGCGGAGGGCAAACAGAACCCCCGCGCCGCAAAACTGGACCTTTCCCACGTGCCGGAACTTTTGCCGATGATTGCCGTGCTCGCATGTAAGGCCAAAGGTAAAACGCTGATTCGGAACGCTGGTGAGGCGAGAACAATGAAGTCAGACCGCATTTCAGCGGTAGCCCGAGAACTGCGTCGGATGGGGGCGAAGATGCTTGAACACCACGATGGATTACTCATCCAAGGGGCAGCCAAGCTCAAGGGGTGCGAGGTTGATGGGCACGACGACTACGCGGTCGTCGCAGCCCTGGTCGTGGCAGGGCTCCTCGCTGAAGGTGAAACGAAGATAAAAAATGGGGTCACGGCGCTCAGGACCTCGTACTCCCGCTTCATCTCCACATTTCAAGGGCTAGGGGCAGATATCGGCCACGCGATCTAGCAACGCCATGCAGCTGCCACGCAAGCGAGCTTGGCGCGCAAACTTTTAAATTTCGGACCCATAGCATAGCAGGGGGTTGATTGAGAGGTCAGCTTAGCGTCGAGTTCATCGTCATCATATCGGGCTTACTGATTATCCTCGCCGTCGTCACGATGCCTATGTACAACCAAGCGCGTGCCGACGCCGAGAAAGTCTCGAAGCTTGCAGATGCGCATGAAGCCGCAAACAAGTTGGTGAATGCGATCAACCTGGTTTACGCGACGGGGGTCGACTCTCGGCAAACGGTAGAGTACTGGCTCCCCCCGGGCGTCGTCTCGGTTTCCTTTGTCGATGGAACTGAAAATCGTGTAGATATTAGAATAGAACTGGACCTCGAAAGCGATAATGTGATGCAGGTTAGTACGATTCTGCCAAGCACGTATGAAAACATGGTCTCCGGTTCCATTTTGATAAGTTCTAATTACCGAGTCCTGCACCGTACGACATTGCGCCACGATTACGACATTGGCTACGCACAACCGATGCGGATCGTGCTCTCGGATGAAATAATCGAGAGTGTTTGAGATGCGGGGACAATCAGCTGTAGAATATCTGCTCCTCTTTTCAGCCGTGCTGGTGATCTTCGCTGTAGTCACACTCGGGCAGATGATAAATCCCATGCAAGAAGCCGGAAGGGATACGCTATATCTTTCCCAAGCTAGGTCCGCCGCCGATGCGATTGCCGGAGCGGTGAACTCCGTGTACGCGAATGGACCAGAAGCGACGAAAAGCGAGGGTTTTTCCATTGATCAAAGCTGGAGTCTGCATCTCACCGAGAACAAGCTCACGATAAGCCTTGAAATCTCGAGCGGAACCAAAAATGTCGATAGCAACCTTAGGTACGGGTTCAACGATAATCTACAAAACCTCTCGAACGGCACCTACACGATAATCGCGGAATGGTCCGGTGACCAAGAAAATATTGTCAAGGATAACTACAAGATTTACATCCGCATCAAGCCGCCGAAGGGGATTTAAGTGGAGGACTGACGATGGGACTACGCGAGCGGGGGTTTTTCTCGATTGATGCGTTGTTTGCAGTAACGCTCCTCCTCATGATTTCATCATCATTTTTGCATGTTTACGAGGGGCGAAGAGGGGCGGCTGAGCTGATGAGCGCTAGGTTGGAAGCTAAGATCATCGGCGAAAAACTCGCGGCGGCAATAAACACCGTCTACGCGAACGGGTCGAACTTCGAAATCGATGTCGACCTTCCCCAAAAAATAGGAAGTTACTTTTACAATATCGAGTTCGACAATACCGCGCGGCAGGTTGTCGTGGAAAACTCAGCTTGGGGAACCGTTGGTGTAGGGGTCGTCTGCAAAAATGTCTGGGATTTCGTGTTAGAACGGGAAAATTTGGAGAATACTATTCGAGTACATTGGGTGGAAAACATCGTGATGGTCGTGAACGCATGAGAGGCCAATCCAGCGCGGAGATGTTGGTCCTCATGGGGGTGATTCTCGTGGTGGCGGCATCGTTCCTCTATCTGGGTACTGGGGGCAATGAAATGGCAACCGTCATGTCTGCCGCGCGCACCGGGGCCGAGAACGTGATTGCTGCCCTAGACTCTGAGTATGGATGCGCAATCGATATCGAGCAAGTCGGCTTCGACGCCGGCACCATAACAATTTATGTGAATGTTAGGGGTGGGCCTCCGCCTGACAACCAAGCGATATCGGACAACATCAAAGCGAGCGCGCTCAAGTACATCTACCAAGCGGTGATCGGTTCCTTCCCTGATAACGCTGAACCCGTCAAGACTGGGCACTACACCTACGACGTGGACGTGGGGATAAGGAGGGTGACGAAGTGAACGAGCGAGGCCAAATCTTCACTCTCGACATGTTCTTCGCGCTGACCCTGACCGTGCTCGTGGTGAGCTACTCTGGGCTGGCGCTCGAGCAGGCACGCAGACAGGCCGATGCATATGCGCTGAGATATTCGCTTGAGCGCACGGCAAACGATGCCGCGGATGTATTAGTGAAGACGTTAGGCTGGCCCTCGAACTGGGAGGAAAACACCGAAACTCTTGAGACTTTGGGTTTTGCGGAAGAAAATGATGGGAAAGCAGTTCAAAACATGCTAGAAATAGCGAAATTCGGACAACTCAGGCGCTTGGCTAATTACGACAACTGGGATGCCCCGGCGAATGCCAACGCAGTTAAAGCTATCAAGGAATTCTTCGGCGGCTCTGAGAACTTTGAGATTACCATATTTGATGAAAATGGAAACGAAATGTGGAACGCTTGGCCAAGATGGAAAATTGATGAACGCTCCGATGCAGAGAATGCCCTAGAAGTTGTTGTTGTAAGACGTTCTGTCGTCTCGAGGTACGGGACAGTTAGGTATGAGAGTGGGGAGCTTTTAAACGAAAATGGTGGACGAACGGTGTTTTCCACGGATAATTTTGAGATACTTCCGGGAGAACTTGAAGCATTTGATTGGTACATTATTCTTTTGACAAACAGGAAAGCGGGCCTTCCTGTCGAGATCTATGTAAACAAAGATCCCAATCCCCCACCAACCCATAAATTTAACCCACCATACCAACCAGAGGGGGACTTTTGGCCGGAAGAACACGGCGGAATGGACGAATACCTTCACGTGGGCACGAACATTATAACAGCGGTTTCTGAGGGCAAGCCGGCCACGTGGGCGATGATTTACCTCGTGGCAGTTCCCGCGTGCTCATTGCCTGAAAACGTAAGACTGGCGTTAACCTCACTGCCCGCGACGCTTGAGGTGAAGCTATGGAGGTAGACCCATGAGTTTTCGAAGGGATCGGAGGGGATTCATATTCAGCCTGGACGCGACGCTCGCGATGCTCGTCGTACTTATAGTGATGACCGGGGTAGCGCGTGTGGCAGGGCCTGAGCTGACCTACGGGCAACACGGCTACCTACGTTTGGAGCGATACGCCAACGACGCGCTAGAGGTGATGGAGCTCACTGGCGCAATGGATATCATCGAAAATTTGCTTGCCCAAGGGGAAATATCAGAGGCTGGAAACCTTGCCGAAAATGTGCTGCGAAAAATCCTACCAGGAGAAGTGCAGTTCAGACTTCGAATCGGAGTTGAAAATAATCCTCGCTTAGATAACGTTTACCCAAGCGCTGGAAAACATGCGGAGTGGCGCGCCGCATTCGAAAACGCTGCGGAAATTGCTGTTGCAGCTCGTGTTTCAATATTCCCACCTGAGAATGTATTTGATTCCATCACCCTCTACGTGTGGCGGGGGGCAGAAATATGAGATTAAAAGAGGAACAACGTGGATTCGTGCTGAGCGGAATTGCATTGCTGCTCGTGCTACCAGCAATGTTGCTCGCGGCTTCTTGCTTTAGAATCATTGAAACGGGCGGGGAAGCTGTCTCACTTCAAGCAACTGCCGATAAGGTATTTTATACTGGGGATGACATTGAGCGCATAATTAATGACATGTGGGACGAGAATCTGTTGGCAAACAACGAATCTAATGTCAACGTCAAGTTCGACGAGCTGGCCGACAATTATCGTGTGATTACAGGGTTGCTCGTGGACCTCACGCCCAGCTGGAAGTTATGGATTCATGTGGAAAACAATGGGGCAGATCATTATGCAGGGACTAAATACTGTAAGGTCGAACACGTTGCTCCAGAAAACTGGCGCTATTACTTTGAAGACCTAGACGAGGAAGAGGGCGAGACCCCTGACTGGGACTATGATGAGCCCATCCTGCTGGTTGAAAAGATTGGTAGTAAGCTGCGAATAACTATCGAGGACTACACCAGTCCCTATTACTCGGATATCTATTATTCGGGCCAGCTGCTGTGGAGTGATGTAGGCGGCACCGGGAAAAATCACGTTGGAGAAAACATTGAGGTGGACGGAGTATTGCAACTTGAAGTTTCTGTCTATGTTAGAGATCCGAGGGGCGCCACGCGATACTCATCAACTTTGGAGCTGGAGTGAAGAAGAGGATTGACGCTTCGGTGAAAAAATGGTGCGCAAGAGTTCTAAAACAACCAATTTCTTCCGCAAGGTCGGTGATGCAGTTCTAGGTGCAGGGAGAATCCCAAGCAAAATAAAACAGAGGGCGCGGAAGCCTAAGGTAAAACCGCCTAGGAGGTCGAGACTAGAAGTACCCCCGAGGTTAAAGGGTTTCTTCGAGCGGCGTCATGCAGGGTGGCCCGAGTACGTCATGCTCAAGACACAGCTGACAATCCTCTCACTCTTTGTGGTGGCGGTAATCTACATAGCGCTGTTGCCCGCAAAAATCATCGTCTTCATCCCCTTGCTCCTTGCGCTGAGCGCATACCTGATCTACTTGGCGGCGACCCAGCTCAAGCGAGCCTTCGAACGAGACTACCCCGCATACCGGAGCTTCGTCGCCATGTGTGTGGCCATCGCTTGGGTTTTCGTGCTTGCACTCCGTCACTCCCCCATTGAGTTCTCGCTCGAGACGATTCACTTGGCCCTCATCTCCCCGCTAGCCGCAATAGTTTTCGTTTTCGTGGCATTTACGGCCTTTAGGCTGAAGTACGGCCGAAGCTTCACCCACGGCACGGTCGAGGAAGTTCAAGGCAGGCGGGCGGTGGTTCGCGTGAGCTACGACATCTGCAGCAATGTTAAGTCCGGACTATATTTGGTGGAGAGCTTCGCCAAGGTCAGGAAAGGGGACGAGGTGAAGTTAAGCGTGGAGCGGCCTATGCTGGGGCTGAGAGGGGCGAAGGTCAGAGCTATATTGGGAAAATCAAAATCTACCACTTTACGCGCCAAAAAACGCTAGGACGAAACGCCAATACAGATCCCCATAGAAGATCCCGATGGCCACCCCCAGTCCGAGTGCAGGTGCGAATGGTATGCCCTTCTTGAGTTTTATGTAGTTCTTCAGTTTGCCCTCGCGAACAAGGCGCTTGAGCGCCCCCACCTGGTAGCGCGTGAGACCTGCCGCCCGTCGGGGATTGGTGTAAACACGATTGTAACGGGGCTTTAGCCCAAATTTTGAACTCCAACGGCTGACCTTACCATCTTTCTCGTAAATGGTTTCGGCAGGGATCATGCCCTCGCGCAACTCCGTGATCTTTGCGCGCTCGTAAAGTAAGCCGCGTCCCCGAAGGCGACAGTATGCCGCGTAGACCAGCAAAATTGGGAGGATGGCTATAACACTATTGAAGAGAATGGTCAAGGGAAACGGGTAGGGGACATCATTAACATGGGGTGAGGTATAAAATGGTAGCAGGGCACCGAGAGCGGTGAAGAGCTTGACATCACCTCCAGCCCAGCCCCCTGTCAGCCACATCACATAGCCGATCGCGAAAGCTAAAGCTGCCCCAACCGCCCCAAAAATAGTTATCCAGAGGCCCCAACGTGCAAGTTCAGGAGGTAGGCTAAGCAACCCAAGTTCGGATAAAATTCCCAGGATCACGTAAAAGGCTACACCGACCCCGATGAGTGGAAATGTGAGCCGATTTGGGATGATTCGCTTCCGCAGGTCAGTGTAGTTGGCAATGAAGATTGCTGCAAGAGCTACGACAGCTGGGAAGAACTCAACCTCGAACGCACAACCACCCTACCTGACTTTTGCTCGATTAATAAGAACTTGGTGTTGAGTCCTTATTTACAAAAGCATTCCGGTTAGGCCGGGGATGATGAAGTTATCCATTACGTTATCGATTTGCCCGCTGACGCTCGAACCCAAAGTTTGAGAGGTGAGGATAATAGAAGCAACTATGCCAGCTACGAGCGTTAGTACTACGCCAAGCATCAGCAAATATTCGGTTGCGCCTTGAGAACGCTCTTCCATACAATCGACCTCCAAAAACTTATGTTATCGCTACCGCTTGATCATAAAAGTAGAGGTGCCCCCTGACAACGTGTTTGAGGCTCACATAGTACGTCCCAGATACATATGTACCTAGGCTAACGTAAGGCGACGCTAACTCCACGGATCCAGTGGTCCAATCGTAGCTTCCCTCGACCGTGGCCACGGAATACGCCCACTCACCCTCGGGGATAGATCCTACATCAACTGTTATCCTTATCTCATTATCACTCACACCTGAGGTAGCGGATACGGGCGGATAACTTGGAGATCTACCCAAATAATAGACGGCTATACCAACAATAATCAATACAGCTGCAAAAATCAACAAATATTCGGTTGCACCCTGTGCAAACTCCTTTTTCATTCTTACACCTTTTACCCTTTACCCTATCCCGCCTTGGGCAATATAGTTGGCTCGGTTAAAACTCGGGCCTAGGTGCACGTTTGAGTTTGATCGTAGAAGTAAAGGTGTCCGCTGTCGACGTGTTTGAGGCTCACGTAGTACGTCCCGGCTGCCTTCGTACCTAGGCTAACATATGGTGCATCAAGTATTTCGGTCCCGTTCGTCCAACTGTAGCTGCCCTCAGTCGAGCTTACGGAGTGCGCCCATTCCCCTGTCGGGATGGACCCAGTTGTCACATTAAGCCTGATCTCATTGTCGCCAGACTTTGCCGATGTCACGGTTAATGCTGGGAAGCCTGCACCAGCAGTGGTCACATAATACACCGCTATGGCGACGATAACCAACACTGCAGCCAACATCAACAGGTATTCGGTAGCGCCCTGACCCTTCTTACACATTCTCATTCTTTTTCACCTCCATGGAAAAACCTGTTAAACTATGAAGTTATAAAGGTGCCGCCACATTCCTGAGTAAAAGTCGACATTTTTGTAGGCAAACTTAAATCGACACACGATAAATCGATCATGGTGAAGCTTTGCAAGTTCTAAGCTGCGTCCAACGCGCGAAGAGTGTGCGAAAAGCGCTTGAACAGGCTGTGGCCAAACTTAATGAAAGGCTCGAGAAGACACGGGGCTACATAACCAAGATGGATGCAAGCGTCGATTCGGGCATAGCGGGAGCAACAGTGCGGATAATCACTGTTGTGGATGAAAGCAACGTCAGACCAAAAAGCGTCCTCTGGGCAAACGAGGCGGGCAGGAATGAGGAGAGGGCCCTCAGCCGAGCTCGTGAAAAAATAAACGCACAACTCGCAAGGCTCCATGGAGAGATTGTTGGATTTTATTGGAAATTTATCACCCCTCCCATTCCAAAACGCACTTACGCCACGCTCATTGTCGCGATCAACGAAGAGGTGCCTGAAAAAATGGGAAAACTCAGCTCGGATGAACGTCGAGAACGCTTGGCAGTGGTGCTTCGCTTGCTCGGCAATACCCCGAAAGCAATCAACCTCGTACAGGTGGCCAAGATTTTCAGCGTCTCGCGCGACACCCTCTACAAGGACCTCCAAGAACTCGGCATCGAGCGCTAGACCGGTGTCATGATTCCAACGACGAGCCGAGCCACATAGAAGGCGATCGTCGCAACGACCATGAAGGGCACAGCGAAGGTGAGACCTTTCAACACTCTGCCGTATCTAATTACCCCGACCGCGAGCGAGCAGATAAGCGCCTGAATCATGATGTATACCATGGCAATCGTGCCCATCTCCGGTGGCAGGCCTGCAGCCGCCATCGGGCCAACGCCTATCTGAATCCCGCCCACCGCCACCGTGAGGCCTATTATAAAAGGAGCTGCGAAGAGCGCTACGACGAACAAGAAAAGAACCTGCTGTGTCGTCGCCACCTGCCGCTCGCGCTGAATCGCGTGCACTTCTCTGGCATCTGTGGAGACGGAGTCGAGCACGTTGGCGAGTGCCGCGCCACGCTCTATTCCCTCAACGATTAGGTGAAAGGCCCGCGTGTAGAGGGACGAATTAGACCTCCGCGCTAGTGCCAAGAGGGCGCTCTCGATTGTCCTCCCCCTACGGATCTCCCTCACTACCCGATCGAACTCCTGCGAAAGCACACCGTACCCAGATTTCGCGATATCATCCATCGTCGCGTCTATTCCCACGCCGGCCCGTAGGGTGCTCGCCATTTGGCGAAGAGTATCAGGTAACTCTCTTTCCAGCTCGATAGCCCTACGCTGGGCTAAGTAATAAGGCACTGCAAGCGTCAGCACTGAAAAGGTGATAAAAGCCGCGAGAAGGGCAAATATGGGTATGGGTAAGGGAATCGGGAGCCGTAGAAACATACCAACGAAACCCGTCGTCACGCCCACAATTATCGTTGCTAGGAGGGTCAAGCCCACGTATTCCTCCGCCGCAAGCACGATTTTCGTCGACTCCAACCTGTGGTCGAGGTTGTGCAGGAATTTTTCTGGAAACACGCGCTTTGCAAATGTTGCTAATCGATTGACCAATCCCATACTTACAACCTCGGCTCGAAGCGTTTAATCATCATCACGAAATAAAACAACATGAATGGCAGGATAACCAGAAAGAGAACAGCCGCACTTGTCGGGGTCAATACTGCCCCTCCCATACTGCTCCCCACCGTTATCATGACCAAAAGCATAGCTGGGATGACCGCGGAGGCGAACATGTACATCATCGTGAGCATGTTGAGCGACTGGGTGTAGTCACGGAGTTTCATGCGCATCTCGAATGCCGTTTCGTCTGCCAACATCTTGAGAATATTCGCGAGATCGCCGCCCGTCCGTAGGGTACGCTGGACTTGACGAATTGCACGGCGGAGCGGCTCGGAGTCCATCCTTCGATCCATCGTTGCCAGCGCCTCCTCCGTGCTCATGCCCGTGTTCATGTCACGAATGACCCTACCGAACTCCTCCGAGAGGGCGCCGTAATCCGCCTTGCTAATCGAAGTCATCGTTTCGGGGAGGCCTATGCCCGCGGAGAGATGCGTCGCCATATGTCTTAGGGCATATGGGATCATGCGATTTACCTCAACTACGCGCGCCTTGGCCATGCGCCCCGGCCGGGTCTTCCCGAACACCAGCGCGAGCAGGGACGCTAACACCCCGCCCGCCAGAGCAAAGAGGACGGGTAAAAACAGAATCATCAGGATGAATGCGAAGGACCCCACAATGATGCTCATCCCGATCATAAGCGCCGCATAACGTTCAGGGGGGATCCTAAGGTTGGCCTTGTAGAGGTCCTCATCCAGCCCTTTGAAGAATTTAGCCAATCGCTGTGCAGGGCGCTTGAGGGGAGAATACAACACATCGGAGAGGCGCTCTGACAGCGGCCTCCTTAGTCCCGCGCGCTCTTCCCAGATTTTCTCCTCCCTCAGCTTGCGCTTTTCAGCGCTCTCCTCTTCACGCAAACTCTCGAGCTGCTTGAGCTCACGCAGCCTCCGCGTGACCTCATCGACCTTCTCCCCTCTCGGACCTTTTGTAACTCTGGCAACTTGGCCCACGCGATGCGTTGCTCCTCCGATTTTTATCACGCCGCCGCCAACAGCGGAGAAAAATCTTTTTGCTAAACCCGACTTTCTAGTTTGTTTCTTTGGCATGGGACCACTAACGATGCTTCGCACCCTTCTCGGCCCGCACGCGTTTCAGCGTCCCCTCTGAATCGCGGTAATATTCTTGGATGACCCTGCCAACCTCGAAGATGTTCCGAATGCCCTGATGTTTCATCCACCCGAGCACCGCTACACGCTTCTCGAGCTCGATCTCGATGTCGTTTCCGCTCATCCCGCTAAACTCGGCTATCGTGCGTTTAATCTTGCTGGGAACACCAGTTGGCTCGACCACATCCGTTCTGGGGTTCCACTTGAAGACGCGGCTGAGTTGTGGCTTACCCCCCTCCAGACCCGTCACCTCGGCGACCTCCGTGACCCTTCGAATCTGTCCTTTCTGACGATGGTAGATGCGCTGCTGCATGACGATCACATCAAGCGCCGAGATCATTATCTCGGGGACAGCCATCGGGGCCTCGGTCAAACGGGCGATTGTTTCAACGGCGCTGTTCGAGTGCACGGTGCCCATGCAGCCATCATGCCCAGTATTCATCGCGGTAAACAGCGTCTGCGCCTCTGGACCTCTGACCTCCCCCACAATCATCCGATTAGGCCTCATGCGGAGCGCATTCTTGACAAGATCGTCCATAATAATCTCCCCCCGTCCTTCAACATTGGGGGGACGAGTCTCGAGTCTAATCCAGTGCTTGTGCGGCAGCTGGAGTTCGGCAGTGTCCTCGATCGAGATGATGCGCTCCCGCTCGGGAACGAAGGTGGTAGCAGCGTTGAGGGTGGTAGTCTTCCCGCAACCTGTCCCCCCCGCGAAGAGGATGTTAGCAGGCTTGATACCGAAACCATCTACGGTTAGCCAGAGGAAAGCGGCAACACCCGTCGACAAGGTACCAACGTTCAGGATGTCAATTATCGTGAGCGGGTCCTTGCGGAACTTCCGTATCGAGATCGTCGGTCCCCCGAGGGAGACCGGCGGGATGGTAGCATTTACTCTGCTCCCATCGGGTAGCCGTGCATCGAGTAAAGGCGTCTGTTGGTCTATTCGCCTACCCACAACGCGCGCCATCTTATCTATGATGTACTTGATTGGTTCCTCGTCTTCAAAAACCACGTTTGAAAAGCACATCCCATACTTTCGATGATAGACATAAACAGGTTTGTGGACAGCTGTCACCATGATGTCCTCGAGCTTATCGTCGGCTATCATGGGGTCAAGCGGGCCGTACCCCAGCATGTCCCGCACCGCCACCTCGCCCAGATGCTTTATGCGCCCGGGCGAGAGGCGTAAGCCCTTACCATCACGTTCGATTATCTTCAGGACCTCGCGCATGAAGGTGCTTCGACGCTCAGCCGGGTCCGGAATCTTATCCGGATCGATTTTTATTTCCTCAACGGCTGTTTCCTTTGCCACGTCAAGGAGCTTTTGTTCCTGCCTCGTCAGTTCAGGCAGTCTCAGCTTGTAAAAAGGTAGAGCTTCACCCTCCACCGATAAGATATCAACTTGGCCATAGCTCTCCAGCACCTTTCCGGCTTCGGGGGCTTTTATCTCCCTGATAGCTGCTGTGGGCACCACGGGCTCGGGCCCCGGTTCTGGCTTTTCGACGGCCTCGGCCGTCTTTGGCGGTGCCTCCGCTAGAAGATCCGAGAGAAATCCTCCACCCTTACCCGCTAGGGACTCGAGCTCCAAGGCTGGGGCCTTTCTAGGCCTCCTAAGCTCTTTGCCCTGGCGAGCAGCCTTTCTCTCATTAGGCATGGCCCCTTTCTCCCTAGACATCCTAGAGATAGGCTTTTTCTTCTTATGCACGAGGTCACCTCCAGCATAATCATTGATTTAAAATCCGATAAAAGATTATCTAATTTGACCTCCTTAGGTAATTTGACTTCCTCGGGGGAGAAGTTAAGCTTATAAACAAGGAGCACCCCCAAAAACTGATGAGGTAGTTGGATGAGCGCGGTAATGGGAGGAAAATCTATGCTCGTGCTGCCCGAAGGCACACGAAGGTTAATTGGACGCGATGCCCAGCGTATGAACATCCTCGCAGCCCGTGTAATCAGCGAAGCCGTCCGTACAACCCTTGGGCCACGCGGCATGGATAAGATGTTAGTTGACAGTTTGGGGGATGTCGTGATTACGAACGACGGTGTTACGATTCTTAAGGAGATAGAAGTCGAACATCCTGCGGCTAAGATGATAGTCGAGGTGGCGAAAACGCAGGACGATGAAGTCGGGGACGGAACAACTTCTGCTGTAATAATCGCCGGCGAGCTCCTGCACGAAGCGGAACGCTTGCTTGACCAAACCATCCACCCCACGGTGATCGCCTCCGGCTATCGGATGGCCGCTGAGAGAGCCCAAGAGATATTGAATGGACTCGCCGATAAAGCGACAATCGACAATGAGGAACTCCTCAAACAAACGGCAATGACCGCGATGACAGGGAAGAAAGCGGAAAGCGCGAGAGAGAAACTGGCCGATCTCGCCGTAAAGGCGGTGAAACAAATAGCGGATAAAACGGATGGGGGGTACGTCATTGACATAGACTACATCGGCATCGAGAAGAAACCCGGCGAGAGCACCGACGATTCCCAGCTCATCCAGGGGGTAATCATCGACAAGGAGCGCGTTCACCCAGAGATGCCAAAACGGGTGAAAAATGCTAAAATCGCCCTTCTCGACTGCGCCCTCGAGATAAAGAAAACTGAAACCGATGCCGAAATTCGAGTCACGAGGCCTGAACAGCTTCGCGCGTTCTTGGACGAAGAAGAAAGCATGCTCAAAAAGATGGTGGATCAGATTATCGCTACTGGCGCAAATGTTGTCATGTGCCAGAAGGGGATTGATGACATCGTCCAACACTATTTCGCGAAAGCAAACATCTACGCGGTTCGGCGGGCGAAAAAATCAGATATGGAGAAATTATCCCGCGCCACGGGGGGAAAAGTCGTCACGAACATCGAGGATCTAACGAGTGCCGATCTGGGTAAAGCTGGGTTGATCGAGGAACGAAAGATAGGTGATGATAAGATGACCTTTGTAGAGGAGTGTAAGGATCCCAAGGCGGTGAGCATACTTGTGCGGGGTGGAACCGAGCACGTGATCGATGAGGTCGAGCGCTCTGTACACGATGCGATCAGCGTGGTCTCCGCAGTAATCGAGGACGGCAAAATCATCGTGGGAGGTGGTGCACCCGAGATCGAACTCGCCAAGCGATTGAGGGAGTACGCGGAAACCGTTGGCGGACGTGAAGCACTTGCGGTCAACGGCTTTGCGGATGCTGTCGAAACGGTTCCGAGAACTTTGGCAGAAAACGCTGGGCTCGACACCATAGATGTCTTGGTTGACCTTCGCGCCAAGCATGAGAAACCGAACAGTAAAAACTTTGGGATTGATGTTTACAAGGGTGAAACCGTGGATATGATGAAAATTGGGGTTATCGAACCTCTGCGCACAAAAACCCAAGCGATAAAATCGGCGAGTGAAGCCGCAATAATGATCCTCCGGATTGACGACGTGATATCTTCTTCTAAAAAGGGGATCACGCCGCCGATGGGACCCCCTGGAGAAGGGGATATGGGTGAGGAGTAATCGCTAGCGGATGAACACGACCGCTGCCAGCGCAGCCCCATGGTTCTCAACGATGTGCCCAGATGAAATGGAAGTTGCCTTCGTCGGCTTGAGTCCACGTCTTTCCATCATATTTCTTGCCATCGTTTCAACAGTCATGCCAGCCATCTTCTGGGTAACGCCGATATCATGATATTCTGAAACTATCCCGTGTGAGGTTTCGCTCATCGTAATACCGACCGCGGCGGCAATCTTCTGACCTGGCGTCGAACTGGAGATTTTCGCCATGATAATTGGAGTGATGGTGCCCGGCTCGAGCTTCGGCATCTTGACGATTTTACATCCTACCGGCCAAATGCTCGAAACTGATACAAGGTTGAGCTCGGCGATGCCCGCCTTGCTGAGCGCATTGTCAAACGCCACCAACTCGAATGGTCCATCTGCGTCGGCCGCAACTAAAGCAGCTTCCTTCGGAACATCCCACATGATTTCATCCTATGCGAGGACGGTGCGTCATCTTCTCGAGCAACATTCCTCCTATCGTTATCGGTGGGTTACGTTTGGCAATACGTAATGCATCGTCTAGTCTCGTTTCGTGTTTCGCATAAATTTCAAGGATTGGCTCATCTTTACTCACCTTCCGCCCCTCCTTGAGCGTGACTCTTAACCCAGCTCCCTTATCACGTGGAGCGCCTACAGCACGAGCTATCTCGTTGATGCACGCATTATCAATATTAACCACGTACCCATCGTGGGACGCGAGTATGACCTCCTTTTTATCGCCGATTGGGATTTCTTCCGGCTTCACGTCCGGGTTGCCTCCCTGAGCCTCGATGATTTCGCACATTTTTTGGTTCGCCTTGCCCGAATTCAGTATTTCAGATGCCATCTGTTTGCCCATCCCCGAGCCAGCGACCCCGCCGAGCTCGAGCATTATGCCAGCCAAACTTGTCGCCTTTTCGACTAAGCTCCCTGGTCCGTTGCCGCGCAGTGTTTCGAGCGCTTCCTTAGCTTCGAGAGCCGGGCCAACCGCGTAACCCACGGGCTGGCCACCGTAAGTTATGGCCACCTCAACTTGCACGTCGAGCCTATGCCCAAGCTCCATAAAATCGTGGGCAAAGCTCCGAGCTTGATCCATGGCC
>Ga0209986_10000753_pt1 | contig 31913 bp, 39 predicted proteins | sample BlataG_FD_183168 | JGI IMG/M metagenome (GOLD analysis project Ga0209986, IMG submission 183168) | Deep subsurface microbial communities from Black Sea to uncover new lineages of life (NeLLi) - Black_00105 metaG (SPAdes) (version 2) | ecosystem: Environmental > Aquatic > Marine > Oceanic >...
GCCTGAAGATGTGCAAGCATTGTTAGACGAAATGCAGGAACACATAAACAATGCGAATACAACTGGCAACTCTATATACGCAAACAATGAACTTTTAAAAGCCCTGAAGTGTTGCGAAGATATCCAAGAAAAACTGGGCATTACGTGTCCTCTTTAAATTTTTTTAATTTTTTGTGTTTTCTTCAGTAGATGAAAAGTTTTAAATACCTCGTATAAAACTTTTAGATATGGACATCACAGAGTTAGTTCTCACTATAATAGAAATGATGATAGATATAGCAAAGATGATAGCCGGAGCTATTTCGGATGCAACTGCTGGTATAGTTCCTCCCGATGCCGTAGGGCCTTTGGGAATCCTCACTCTTCTTGTAATATTAAAAGCAGGATTCGATTTTACGAAAAAGGTCATAGATATCCTTATAATCATATTTTTGTTCTATGTCCTGATAAGGATAATACCTACGATACTTGGGATGTTCTGATAGGGGTATTGGGCGAAATAATTTTTGTACTCTCTTAAGTTACTTCTACTATTTTAGAATATTTTTATATATCAAATAAAAAGCATAGAAATTTTTCATAAAAAGCACCGAAAACTTTATAAATAAAGATGTGATATATATATATATATTAGTGAGAGTTAGCAAAACTCTTAACTAATTAAAAAAGAGGTGAAAAAAGTGAACAAAAAAATAATGAGTTTGTTTGTTGTTGGAATATTTTTGCTGGCAACATTTGGAAGTGTTTCGGCGTGTACGGGAGGATGTACCATCGTATCAGATGACAAAAAAGATGGATGTAATCCCTCAAATGAAACAAATATAAAAGAAATAAAAAATCTGACGAAAGAAGAAATCCCAATGGAGGATTTTGGAGAAATAATAAAGTTAGCGGAAGAAAAGGGGTACAAAATATTGTACGATGACGCTAAAGAGACAATTTTTAAGAATGGGATGAGGATAATATCTATCCCTACAGATGATAGATACGCAACAATACTGAAATTTTACTATATGGAAAGAGAAAAGAAGTTCTTACCATATCATATGAATAGAGAAAGAATTTTGCCGCTGATGCCTTTATACGTAGAAAAGGAAAAAACAACTCCAGCTATGTTTATAGAAACATTTGTCGATAAAGAAAATTTAGTAGCAAAATCAACTGCTTACTACCTCGAAGAACAAAAATTGAACAAAGTAACTTCAATAGTCGATGGGAAGAAAAATATTATTACTGTCGATAGAAATGGAGAGATAACAACGCAAAAACTCGATAATGTTGTCCCAACAGGATGGCAGTGTGAATTGCCCTGTCATTTTGCTTGTGTCTTGGCACTTGCGGCAGGAGCCACAGTTTGTTGTGCTGCTTTTCTGCCAGCATGTGGTGCATGTTGGGTAGCTGCTGAGACAGGATCTATAACAGTTTGTTTGGGATTCTGTGACTGGTGGTGTAATAGATAATATTTTTAAATTCCTTTTTCTTTTTTATTAAGGAGATGAACAAAAATGAACAAAATCCTGCTGGAATGTATCATTCTCATGATCTTAGTATTAACCGGAGCGATTATTTTCTGGTACTCGAAAAGAACAAAAAGAAAAATATGGAATGAAGATTGGTACTGGATTTTAATGATAATCTTTGCCTTAGTTATGCTGCCATTGAATACATATTTATTTAGAGGAAAAATAACGGTAGATGATATCGCATTTGGGTTTATGATAGTTGTTTGTATGCTTCTCGTTTGGCATACAAGAAAAACAGGATCAGTTATGTTTATGAGATTTGCATTTATAGGCGGAGGATTGTGTGTGGGTTTCTTTATTTGTGCAGGTCTTGGGTTACTTCTTTATGAGTATGGGATATTTGATATCCATACAATTAATCCTCCTGTACTAAGAATGATCCCTATCTTCATATCAATGATCATTTTTGGAAAGATATTTGATTATCTGGGTAAAAGAAGAGATTATATGCCCTTTGCATGATATTTGATGAATGAAGGTGAAATAAAATGGATAAACGAATAACTATATTAAAAGAAGTTGTTAGACATCCTGTTAAAGCATTCAGAGAAATTGATAAAAATGGTAGGGAATATTCAATAGGGGCTATATTCATACTTCTTATATCACCATTTCTGTCTTGGATTTTTTCACCTGAATTCTTTACAATTAGCAGATCAATTGTAGGACTTGTTAATATGATAGTCTTTATAGTTTCCATTTATTACATAGGAAGATTTCTTAAAGGAAAAGCAGGATTTGCAGGATTATTTTCTGCATTAGGATATTCTTATCTACCTGCAATTTTTTCATCAATAATTCTTGGTATCCTTGGTAGATTGTCTGTTGAGACAATAAATCAGATTACTGCTTTACGCAATCTTCCTCAAGAACAAATTGCTACGCAGGTGATTCCTTTATTCAAAGACCTATTTACACCTATGAATATCTTTCTTGGTGCAATAGCTTTGTTAATCGGAATTTGGGAAATTATATTAATTATTCTTGCATGTAAAGAAGTTCATAAATTTAGTACAGAAAGAGCAGTCGGGACTCTTATTATTACAGTATTTATAGCAGGAATAATAGTAAATTTGCTTAATCATTTGATTATATGGTAAAATATGTACAAAAATGAAATAAAGGAAAGCTTTAGGATTTATTCATAACTTATTAATGCCCAAGACTTACTTTTTTACTGCGTTATACTTAACCCCTTCCATTTGCAGTAGAAAAAATTGCGAAGGTAAAGATTTTTGGGACACGCATGATAAATTATACCCAAAAAATTTTATACTTCTCTTCTTTATTATTCACAATGAAAATAAAACCCGAGATCAGGATACTTGGAATAGATGACGGATCGCTTGTAGATGATAAAGTTTTAGTTGTAGGGGTAGTTTTCAGGGGAGGATTCTGGATAGATGGACTTTTATCAACATATATAGAAAGAGATGGTCTCGATGCCACTGAAAAGATTATAGAGATGGTGAAAAACACAAGACATAAAGATCTTGGTGTTATAATGTTCGATGGAGTAACTTTGGGTGGTTTCAATACGATAGATATAAAAAAGATCAATGAAGAGACAGAACTTCCCTGTATAGTTGTTATAAGGAAGATGCCTGATATGCTGTCCATCAAGAACGCTCTGAAATACCTTAAAAATCCTGAAGAAAGAGAAAGAATGATTGAAAATGCAGGAAAAATATACAGAATAGAATTAAAAGATGATAAAGTATTATATTATCAATTTTCTGGATTAACGAGAGAAGAAACAGAGAAATTAATAAAGATAACAGCAATTCACTCTTCACTCCCAGAACCTGTGAGGGTGGCGCACATAATAGCAACAGGTGTTGTGCGCGGCGAAGCGTCAAGAAAACCATAACAATATAAAAATAGAGAATAGATTAAAATTATGTTAAAAAAAGTTGTAGGGAAATACGCTGCTGGTCTTGTAAAAGATGGGGACGTTATAGGTCTTGGAACTGGATCCACTACTTTAGAGTTTATAAAATCCTTAGGCGAGAGAATAAAGAACGAAGGAATAGAAGTTTACGGAATACCGACATCCTTTCAATCTAAAATTTTAGGGATTGAAAATAAAATAAATATAGTGAGCATAGATCAATGTACGCCGGAAAAAGCTTTTGACGGTGCTGATGAGGTGGATCCTCACAACTTTCTTATAAAGGGAAGGGGCGCAGCTATTCTCCAGGAAAAGATTATAGACTACTCATCAAAAGAGTTTTATGTACTTGTGGATGAAACTAAACTCGTTGAAAAATTGGGAGAAAAAGCTAAAATTCCTATAGAAGTAATACCACAGGCATGGAAAATAGTTTCTGAAAAATTGAAAGATTTAAACCCTGAGTTGAGAATGGCGATAAACAAGGACGGTCCCGTGATCACGGACAACGGTAATTTTATAATAGATTTAAAGTTTTCAGTTGACAATCCTGAAGAAAAAGAAAGAGAACTTAATAATATACCCGGAGTCATAGAAAATGGTATATTCACAAAAAAATGCAAGGTTCTGATAGGAACGAAAGAAGGAGTGAAAAAAATATGAAAGAATATCTTGTTTTTAATGCATTTGGAGCTTTTGCTGTAAAAGATAAAAAAATATTAGAGCATAAATTTTTTAAAGACCTTAAAAATCCTATAAAAGAGATAAAAGAGTTGTATGAAAAATATCCTGATTCAGTATTCGAGAATAGAGAAATAGCTGAGAGACTGAATGCGAAGCATGAATTCCCCAACGAGGGAGGCATATTTTTAAGGGATAACATTGATTCTATCATGAAATTAGACAATGAGTACTATATAAACCTTGTAAAAGAAAAGATAAAAAAAGCATCTGAAAGCAAAGATAAAGTAATAATTCAGGCTGTGCAAGCGTTGGAACAGGTAGATCAGAGTTTAAACTTTTTTTTCGAGAGGCTCAGGGAATGGTATGGGTTGTACTTTCCTGAGTTGTGTGACAGGATAGAAAACCATGCAGAGTTTGCCGGGATTGTAAAAAATGAGGAAAGAAAAGAAAAAAGCATGGGTGCAGATTTAGAAGATATAGACATAGAAATGATGAAAAGCTTTGCAGGTAAAACTCTGGAGATGTACAATTTTAGAGAAGAACTTGTGAGATATATAAAGGAAAATACAGAAAAACTCACTCCGAACTTATCAAATCTCATAAATCCCCTTCTCGTAGCAAAACTAATTTCTCTCGCAGGAAGCTTCAAAAATCTTGCGATGCTCCCCGCCTCGACAATTCAAGTATTGGGTGCAGAACCTGCATTATTCAGGCACTTGAGAAAGGGCGCAAAGCCTCCGAAGCACGGTATTATTTTTCAGGACCCGAGGATACACACGGCTCCAAGATGGCAGAGGGGTAAGATAGCAAGAAGCATGGCATCGAAGATAGCAATAGCTGCAAGGCTGGATTTTTACTCGGGAGAGTTTGACGAGAGTGTTTCAGAAGCTTTCGAAATAAGATTGGACGCAATAAGGCGAAAATACAAGGAAAAGCCGAAAAAGAGGAGATAAAATGGAAAATGTTATAAAAAAAGATGATAGAATATACACAAAGAATCTCGTTCCACGAGAAACTGTGTACAATGAAAAGCTGATAAAATTTGAAGGTATAGAGTATAGATACTGGGATCCTTTTAGATCCAAACTCTCTGCCGCGATACTGAACGGTCTTCATGATCTACCTCTCAAAAAAAACTCAAAAGTCTTATATCTCGGAGCAGCCTCAGGTACTACTCCTTCACATGTTTCTGATATTGTAGAAAATGGAAGAGTTTACTGTGTAGAATTCTCTCCGAGAGCTATAAGAAAGCTTGTAAATATTTGTGAAAAAAGAAAAAACATGTTTCCAATCCTTGAAGACGCAAATTATCCTGAGAGATATGCTCATCTAATAGAGAATGTGGATTTCATCTACCAGGACATAGCACAGCCCAATCAAACAGAAATACTTATCAAGAACTCCATATTCCTGAGAGGCTATGGTGCGCTCTGTATAAAAGCAAGGAGTATAGATGTAACATTGCATCCGGAAAAGATTTTTAAAAGAGAAAAAAAGAAGCTTGAGGAACATTTTGAAGTTCTTGAGTCTCTGAGATTAGAACCTTACGCAAAAGACCATGCGTTTTTTCTTTTCAAACAATAACTAATCTTTTCCTGTTTTTTCCCTTATTCTCAATCTTTGTTATCTTTATCTCTCCTATTTCCTTTGTATTCTTTACATGCGTACCCCCGCATGCATCTATATCAAAGTTTTCAATATCTACCAATCGTATATTTTTTATAAACTTTGGGAGTAAATCCACTCTTGTTTTATCATCTACAACTTTTTCAGCTTCCTCTCTCGGGAGAGTATAAATTTTAACAGGTCTGCCTTCTTTTATGATCTCATTTGTTCTTTTTTCTATTTCCTCTTTTTCTTCAATCTTTTCAAGATCAAAATCGATTCTCGCTTTATCGGGTGAGATCTGGTTCCCGGCAACTCCTCCGCCGTATAAATCAAAAACAATTCTGCTCAGAATATGCAAAGCTGTATGGTATTTCATCACCTTATATCTCCTGTCCCAGTCTATTTTTCCAGTGATTTTATCTTCTTTTTCAAGAATACCATCTATTTTATGAAGAACTATTCCTTTATCCTTCTTAACTTCCGAAACACTGAAAATATTTCCATTTTTTTCAATAGCGCCTCTATCACACTCCTGTCCCCCGCTACGTGGGTAAAAGCATGTTTGATCTAAAACTGCATAGTTATTCTCAAAACTCAGAACTCCAGCATCAAACTCTTTTTTATAAGAGTCTTCAAGGAATAAAAGTTTTGTATACATAAAAAAATTACTACAAAAAATTATTTAAGCTTTATCGTCTAGAAAAGAATATGATAGATCTTTACAAATTTAAGGATGTTGATCTAAAAGACGGCACTGTGATAGTGGGGCATCCTTCCGTAGGCATGATATCCAGTATAGCGATAAGTTATCTGGTGGACAAACTCGATCTTGATCAGGTAGCTGCTTTCGATTCGGATCAATTTCCTCCAATATCTCTGGTATTCAACAACAAACCTAAATGTCCTGCAAGAATTTATGCAAGAGAAGACCTGAAGATTGCTGCGATAGTATCAGAGTTCATACCGTCACCTTTAATAGTGAGACCATTGGCGAGAAAAATATTAGAATGGGCAAAAGAAAATGGATGCAAAAGAATAATAACCTTGGAGGGACTGGTAAGCAGTGGAGATGGAGAGATAGAAGTTTATTATGTAACTTCCTTGGATAAAGAATCGAAAAAAATGAAAAAAATGAGAATAAGTGCAAAACCACTAAATGTTGGGATGATCACAGGAGTTTCTGCTATCCTTCTCAACGAGGGCAGAAGGGAAAATTTTGATGTAATATGTCTTCTTGGAGAAGCAAGACCAGATATACCTGATTCTGAAGCCTCTGCCAAGTTAGTGGGTGTCGTAGATCAGATGTTCCCTGAAATAAAGATAGACGTAGCTCCTCTATTAGAAGATGCCAAAATGCTTGAAGAAAGAATGGAAAAATTGAAACAGCAGGCAAAACCCGCAGTGGTTCCGAGGGAAGAAACAGTTATGTACAGATGATATTCCAACAGAAAGAAAATTATATAAATGAAAAAAATTATGAGGCGATAAAATGGAAGAAGTAGGAGAAGTATTCACGTATTTTTCGAGGGTCGGCGTTGCTGGAATAAATGTCACAGGAACCTTTAAGACTGGAGACAAGATAAAAATAGGAGATCTAGAGTTTGTCATAGAATCCATGGAGATAGACAGAAAAAAAGTCGAAGAAGCGAAACCTGGAGACTCTGTAGGAATAAAAACTCCTGAAAAAGTTAAGAAAGGAGAAAAAGTCTATAAACTTTAATCTTCTATTGCTTCAATCTCTTCCAGAATAATGTCCACAGGATTTTCCATCTTTTTCAGTGCTTTCCTTACATCTTTTTTATACGTATTCGTCATAAACTCTTCAGCCATTTTCCAGATTTCTTTAGGATCTAAAGAATGATCTTTTATTCCCAGATTTATCAAAAACTGTGTAACTGCCAGAACATGTCCCGGAAATGCTGATATTGCAGGGACCTCTAAAGCTATTGCTTCTCTGTTCATCGATCCTCCTGCACTTATTACCAGATCCGAGTAATGAATGAGACTCAGGGAATCGATAACATTTTCCGGGATTATAACATTTTCAAAATCGAAGAGTTTTTTCTGATCCTCGCATCTCGGAAATACTACAAAAGTAGCATCTATCGAGGAATTGGCTATAACATCCCTGATTATCGATTTATCTTTGTCTCCGTTGTAATAATCAGCTTTGATTGGCTCTGGTCTCATTACTATTAGGGGCCTGTCAAAATTAAAGTTGCTCATGACTTTTTCATCTGGAACAAAATCTCTCACATGTGCAAGCTCGCATACTCCATAAAATCTCCTTATATTCTCCTTAGAAACTCCATATTTTGTTATTTCTTTCAAAGGTATCGCTTTTGGGGCTATTATTTTTGTGGAGAGAGGCAGCATTAACTTATTTTGAGACTCGGCAATCTCGTTATCGAGTACACAGAGGGACGGTATTTTTAAGCCGTAACTTACCCTGGAAGCCTCAACAGAATGCTTATAGAGTGCTAAATCCGGAGATTCTTTTGAGATTATCTCTGTCAGTCCCATGACTCTTTTTGAGCTTTCAACTAACTTATCTTTTAAGGAAAAACCACCATGTTTTCCGACTAATTGATACGCTATATCATGAAGTTCCAAAATCTCTATTATAGAATCGAAGTTTCTTGCCGTAACTATAACATCATGCCCTCTAACCTTTAATTCTTTTATTATATTCTTGAAAAAATGAATATGCGGTGCATTTGAGACATCTATCCAGATCTTCATATAATATAGAGTGTAATCAAGTATATTTTAAGTTTTTCGGGGTTAACTGTTAAAAATAAAAATTGAAAGAGAGTTCAATGATGAACTTTGTATTATAAAATAGACAAAAATGATTTCAAACGATTTCAAAAGGATAATTTAGCCTTGTACTGATAAAAAACTGTTTTTAATCTGAGATAATATGTAAAACTGCCAGAAATTCACTTATCCTTTGTCACCATAGAAAAGAATAAAAAGTTTGAGTTAAATAATTATACAAAAAATATAGGAGGGTACCAAAATGAAATACGAAATAAAAAAATTCGGATATTTTCCGGTGTTTAAGCTGGTGCTGACGATATGTCTTATAGTGGGAGTTGTTCTTGGAATAATTTTCGGAGCACTGATGGGGGCAGGACTTGGAGGCATTTCGCAATACTATGACATGGGGGGAATAGGTCTTAGTGGAGCAGGAGCGGCTCTTGGAGTAATAATGGGTGTAGTATTTGGAATAATCTGGGCAATATTGGCAGGTGTTGTTTCCATGATCTACGTCTTTTTATACAATTTAGCTGCTGGTCTTGTCGGGGGAATAGAGGTAGAACTTGAAGGTGAAAAACTCTCAAGGATATGTCCAGACTGTGGATATACTCTCGCTAATGATGCTGTGTTCTGTCCGAACTGCGGTAAAAAGGTTGGCTTATGAAATGTCCTCACTGTGGAACCGACAACCGCGATGATAGTTTATTCTGTGTAAAATGTGGAGCGAGACTTGAGGAGAAAGGAGAGCTATCCTTTGAAGTTGAGCACAGACCTGCATATACTATACTAAAAACGTATCTTGAAAGTGGACAGGAAATAGTTGGAGAAGCTGGGGCGATGGTATACATGAGCCCAAATATTGAAATGAAAACGGAGATAAAGGGAGGATTGTTTGGCGGTCTGAAAAGGAAAGTTTTAGGTGGAGAGTCTCTCTTCATGAATACATTCAGGTGCACTCAAGGAAAAGGAACCGTTGCCTTTGCACCAGGATATCCAGGCGATATTGTACATCTCCATCTAGATAATGAGAGCTGGTTTGCCCAGGGAGGAGCGTATATTGCTTCTTCTCCTTCGATAAACATAGACACAAAGTTTCAGGGATTGAAGGGATTTATTTCTAGAGAAGGGTTCTTCTTTTTAAAACTTGAAGGATACGGAGATCTATTTTTATCTTCATTCGGTGCTATCTCTGTCTTCGAATTGAAGGGAAACGAGTTTAAGGTGGATACAGGACATCTGGTCGCATTTGAGAATGGAGTGGATTATACAATACAAAGAGTCGGAGGCCTAAAATCTACATTTTTGAGCGGAGAAGGGTTGGTCGCCAGATTGTGGGGAAATGGAAGGGTAATGATCCAGACAAGAAGCCCCGCAACATTTTCTTCGTGGTTGTATCCTTTCCTCCCAAAACAAAAATAATTTATTTTTTTGTTATTTTTATTGTTATTATTATAACAGATGCTATCGCAATCAATAATAAAAACAAAAAGATGGTCTTGGTAGTTGATCCTTGAGGGGGAGAAGTAGCAAGAGGTGTGGTAACGGGAGGAGTGGTAGGAGGACTAGTAGTTGGAGCGAGCGTGGTGGGGGGCGGTGTGGTGGATGCAGGAGGAGTTGTAGAAGGTGGGATACATTTCCCTATCCACTGTTCGCATATTCCTATCATCTCTTCATCTTCGAATAGTGATTTTGCGTCTTCAAACTCTTTTTTCGCATTATCTAGATATCCTGCATTGAAGTACGATATTCCTGAGTTCAGTTTCAGATGTCCCTCACAGTTTTTAGCTTTTATAAGACAAATCCTAGCATTTTTATCATCAAAATAGTTTAAAAAATATTTTTTAGCCTCATCATACTTTTCCATGGCTTCTTCATATTTTCCTTCGTTATACAGGGATTCAGCATAGTTAAAGGTCTCAATACCCTTGTTCTTAACAGTCACCTCGGCATAAAAAGGTCCCTCCATGAAAGGCGTGCAGCCTCCTGGGCATCCTCCTTCTTCTCCGGAGACTATAATCGGTATTCTTAGTTTTACATTATCTGCATCTGAACTGATCTTTATCTTTATTTTCCCGTTTACAGAAGATCCTATCTGTATCTTTTCATCCCAACTGGGTTCAGATATAATTGTGAAATACTGTATCTCGTCTCCCAAGAGTCCTAGATCTACGGAAGCTTTACATTTCCATAAATAAGTTGTCGATGTGTTTTTTATCTTAATATCTATCTCTACTGTCTCATTGGGCTCCACTATATCTTTATAGTTTAATGAAACATTTGCATTATCTGCGTATACTGTACTGAGTATGAGGAGTATAGGAAGTAGTGCTAATTTTTTCATAATCTTTCTTTTTTACTGAATTTAAAAAGTTTTGCAGTGCTATATATATGTAACATCCCTCGTAAAATAGAGGTAATCTTTTCCCTTAAACCTTATAATCCCTCTGCAGATGTAATGTTCATTTATAAGCTTTCTTATCTCTGCAGGTGCTTCTGGATTTGCCAGCATTCTTTCATCTGACAGAACATCTGTTTTTCCAGTTTTTATGTAAAATTTTTTCTCTTTTCCCCTTCTGAACGTCATTCTATCCAGATCCAGATCTAAACATAATCTATGCTGCCCATTGCCTTCTTCATTGAGTAGAAAACTAAGACCATTAAATCCATAGTAGTTACAGAGAATCTCTATTGCAATGACATTTTTGGGATCTACTGTTGTTTTAACTCTCGAAAATTTTTCCTGTTTTAAAAATTTTAAAATTTCTCCTATCAAAAAAGTCCCGTGTCCTTTGTTTCTTTCCTCTTCCTTTATAAAAAATCTCAATAGAAAAACATTTTTCTTGGATTTTTTCTCATCAGCCCACTCAGTCATGCAGTAAGCAGATCCTATTGGCTTATTTTCTTTTTTTATAGCATATATCTTTCCATGTCTCAAGAAAGCTTTTAAAATCCATGGAGATATAGCTTTCTCCTTAAATACTTCCGTATCCATCTCTGCCAGCTTATTCAAATCTGTCTGGGTTGCTTCCTCTACAATAGTCAATTTCTTTCCTCCTTAGGTCTTGTACTATCATAATGAGTTACTAACATTTAAATAGGTTGCTCAGTAAAAATATAATTGAGGGTTACTATGCTTTTTAGGTCCCAGAAAAAAATAAAAAAAACTGAGGTAGAAAGTTGGATCGAAAAGAGATATACTTCCAAAAGTGAAGAGATAATGAGAGATTCTAGGAGGTATATAGACAAAATAGAAGACAGTAAACAAAAGATCAAAAATTTTCTCAATGAATTTAAATTCATGACCCCCAATGAAAGAATATTTAAAAAAATATATAAAATCGCATTAAGCAGCCAGGATAAATTTATTAACAGCCTTCTTTTGACTACTGAAAAAATTAACACGGATTATAGCGATATAGATTCCTTAAAGGAAGTACATAAGAGCCTTGTAGAAACTGTCGGTTCAATTCAAAAATATATCGGGATGCACGGCAGATATCTAATGATTGTTTACGAAAGAGAGATGAAGCTTTTAAGTAGATTCCTAAAAGATTTTACTGAGAATGTTGAAAAACTTGGAAATGTCTTAAAAAACTCTGAATTTGTGACGATAGAAAACATAATGAATACTCTTTCTGAAAATAAATCTAAAAAAATAGAAATAAAAGAAAACAAATCAAAAATCTTGGATATAAAAAAAGAGATAGAGGAAAAAAAGATAAAAATAGAAGATAAGAAAAAAGAGCTTTCAAAAGTTGAGGATATGGCAAAAGGTGAAAAGGAAAAGATGGAAGAGTACAAAGAACTGAAAAAACAGTTTAAAAAAATAGAAAATGAGATTTACAGTACAATTGCACCACTGAAAAGAGAAATGAGAAAACTGGAAAAGATCGTTACAGATAAAAAATTAAAAAAACAGATCCAGGAGTATATAGAATTCCCTGTAAAAACTTTCTTAAACGATTCTGATCTAAATGTTTTTCGGGAATCTATCCCAAATATTGAAAAAATAGAAAAAAATCCACGCAAAGGGGAGAAAATACTCAGACTGATAGAATATATCTTAGATGGAAATCTAGAAGATAAAAAAAAGGAGTACATGGCGCATAAGGAAAAGGTAGATTCTTTCGTAGTAACAAGCAGAGAAGAAAATAGAGAGGGAATAATAAAAAGAGAGATAGATAATCTACAATCTGAAATTATAAAAAGTGAAGAGAAAATTAAAAACCTTGAAACGAAAAATGATCTGCTTCAGAAAGAAATTTTTAAATCGAAAGGAGATATAATAGAAATTTTGGAAAAAGACCTTGATGTAAAGGTGCAGGAATGAAAGATAAGGCTTTCATTCTCTTTAATTTCCTGATTGTACAATTTTCTGGTCTTCTTGTAACACAAAAATTCTTTAAAAGGGAGATAGTTATTATAGAAGGCGGATCAAATCCATCTACCTCTTTCTATTTATTTTTTATCATATTAATTGCATCCGCCTTTGTTCTCGCACTGATAAAACTCAACCTCAGTAAATTTTTGTATTATTTTGTGGATTATTTCGGATTGTTTCTCATGAACTATTATGTTTTCACATTTTTTATAGGAATGTGCCTCTCTATAGCTTTTTCATTCGTCGTTGTATTTATAAGGTTCAAATTCAGAAAATGGTATGTTCTGAATTACTGCACTATAATATTATCTGTTGGCGTTGTTTCTTTCCTCGGTACGTCTTTAAAACCTCTCATTATAGCTATTCTAATGATTTTACTCTCGTTTTATGACATTATCTCAGTTAGGAAGACAAAACACATGATTACCTTGGCTGATGATGTGGTGGAAAAGGGAGGAAGCCAGGTTTTCAGGGCAAAAATAGGAGATGAGACTATAATCCTGGGAGCTGCAGATATCATTTTTCCAAATCTATTGATAATCTCCGTTTATTACAATTACAATTTTATAGCCTATCTCATAACATCCTTTTTCTCGTTATTTGGGCTTCTACTGGCTACGAAATTCTATGAAAAAGAGGGTATACCGGCAATGCCCTTCGCTTCCTTCGGTGTTCTCGGATTTTTGATAGCGTCCTTTTTATGAAAGCATTGAAAGATCTATATTTCCTCTTAAATAGAGGATACAAAAAAGATCTAGCTGTAAAGTTTGTCAGTGATCACTATAAACTAAAGAAGAAAGATAGATACAAACTTATGAGGATTGTTTTCTCAAAAATGGAAATAGAGAGTGTAAAAAGAAAAAAATGCGAGATAAAAGATATAGAAGATAAGTTTTTAGCCGTAGATGGTTACAATGTTCTTATTACCACGGAGTCTGTACTTGAAGATAAAGCTTTTCTCTGTTTTGATGGTATAATAAGGGATACGAGAGGAATATTTAAAAAATATAAGTTTACTGAGAGAAGTAATGAAGCTCTTGAGAAAATATTTTTATTGTTTAAAAAATATCCTCCAAAAGAAGCTTTATTCTTTTTTGATGCTCAGATAAGTAAAAGTGGAGAGCTTTGCTCTCTCATAAGAGAGAATCTTGAAAAATACAATTTAAGAGGAGATGCTAAAGCCGTAAAAAATGTCGATTATATATTAAAAAAGCTTCAGATGCTGACAGCTACAAACGATTCAGTCATTATAAAAGATCTTGAGAATTTTGTGGACATCCCGAAAGAGATATGGAGACATCTGAAACAGTAGTTTTATATATCTTTTTTACATTATAAAATTGTTGAAGAGATATCTCCGGGTTGATAAAATGAGAACTATTTGCAGAGAGGAAAATGCACCCTTTCCCGAAATAGAATTTAATGAAAATTATTTTTACATCACTTTCAAGCAGAGTCGTGAATATCTCAAAATGGCAGAAACGAAAGATGTCCGAGGAGAATTGGAGAAGAGGTGGTCAGAAAAGTGGTCAGAAATAGGTTTAACAAAAAGACAGATAGAGATTTTAATCCTGATCAAAGAAAATCCAAAGATTTCAAGAAGAGACTTATCAGAAAAATTGAGTATAAATCCATCCGCAGTTCAAAAACACCTGAAAAAATTAAAAGAAAAAAGAGTGCTCAGAAGAATCGGCCCCGATAGAGGAGGCTACTGGGAAGTTGTGGAGGGCGGAGAATGAACAACAATCCAAAACAAGGTTACAAGCTTACAGAGATGAGAAGGGATCACAATACGTGAACAAAACGTTTATAAATCGTGAACGAATCCTGCAACAAACATGCAAGAAAAGATAAAAAAGATCTGATTGATATGAAAAGCATAGAAATAGAAGGAAAGAAAATCTCTTTTGAAGTAAAAAGCAAGGATGTTCGTTACGTTTACTTAAAACTAAGACCAGATTTTTCCTTACAGGTTACTGTTCCAAGAAACAGAGATGTAGATGTTATCAAAATTTTAGAAAAAAAGCGCCCATGGCTTGAGAAAAAAGTTAGAGAGATCTCTCAAAAGATAAAAATCTTTGATAAAAATACTGTTCTATATAGAGGGGAACGACTTGAAATAAAAGCTTATCATGTGAAAAATCCTGAAAAGAAGAAGGAGGAAATATTGATGGAATTTTTGGGAGAGGAGACGATGAAATATGTTAAAGATAGAGTTGAAGAATTTAAAAACGAGTTGAATGTAACTTATGCCTCTATTTCCACAAAAGATATGAGAAAATGGGGATATTGTACGAGAGATGGGAAGATTTTCTTTAACTGGAGACTTATTTGTTTGCCCGAACGCATTGCGGATTACATTATTTTTCACGAACTCCTTCATCTAAAATATTTTAACCATTCAAAACAGTTCAGGGGAGAAATGGAAAAATATTTTGTAGATTGCAAGGAGATTAAAAAAATGTTAAAAAGATATTATTTTTAGGTACATCAGGAATATTCGAGAAACTCCACGAAAAGAAAGTTTTAAATAATTTGAAAATCTAATTTTATCATGCCCCTGGAGAGAAAAGAGCTCATGGAAAGGTTAAAGCTCTCACAGATAGACATAGAAAAAACTGCTGATAAAATAGTAGACGAGTTCAAAACAAGCAAATTAGTAAAAATGGAACTTCAAGAAGAGAACATAACTGATAAGATTCTTGCAAATCAAAGCATCTTGATATTCGGTCCGCAGATGGTGGGAAAATCTATATTTGTCCATCAGTTGGTTCTGAACTCTATAAAGACTGGTAAAAAATGCGTTTTTATCTCTAAAAATGTGTATAAGATTAAAAAAACAGGAATGTTGCTTAAAAGAGATGTAAGCAGATATTCGAGTCTATTCTTGATTGAAGTGCCTGAAAGAGGTGAGCTATTCTTTTTGCCTTTAGAAATTCTTCATGCGGGTTTAAAATTGAAGGATATAGACTTGATAATTTTTGATTCTATGACACATCTATCTTTCACCACCAATTTTTTTATATTTTTTGAAAAATATTTGAAAGAAACTACAAAAATGAATATAAAAACTGCATTATCTTTAACGGAAACATATGAAACTCGTCATATAATAGAGAGAATGAGGTATTTATTCGATTGTTCAGTAAAATTCAATTATAACAATACAGTAGAAGTAAACGCAGATGACATAGGTCATAAATCTTATAAATTTTCAGTGGTGAAACAAAAAGTCATTTTTGAGAAAGAAGTTGAAACTGTTCCTGAGAAAGCATCTAAATCCCCCAGAGATATTATAAAGGGGCATTGAAGAAAAAGAGATTTTATAGATATAACTCTTCAAAAATAGAAATAAAAAAAATAGAAAAAGATATTATCCTTTTACCTGTTTCTCAAGGTCTGCAACGCTTTCTGGATTGAGCAGTGTGGTTGTATCTCCCACAGACTGTCCGTGAACAAGACTCCTGAGAATTCTTCTCATTATCTTTCCACTTCTTGTCTTTGGAAGATCTCCGAAGAATATATTTTCAGGTCTCGCTGTCGGTCCTATCTTTGTTCTAACCAGTGCTATAAGTTCTTTCTTTAGTTCTTCTGAAGGTTCGTACCCTCCTTTAAGTACCACGAAAGCTATTGGAACCTCTCCTTTGATCTCGTGCGGAGCGCCGACCACAGCTGATTCTGCAACAGCTTTATGCTCTGTCAGTACTCCTTCCACTTCCGTAGTCGAGAGTCTGTGTCCTGCCACCTTCATGACATCATCCACTCTTCCAGTAATTTTTATCACGTCCAGTTCTTTATCAAATGTCATTGAACCGTCGTTTGTAAAGTATATTTTATCCCCGAACTTTGACCAGTATGTTTCTTTGTATTTCTCTGGATCCTTCCATATATCTCTTAACATTCCTGGAGCAAAAGGAGCTAAATGTACAAGGTACCCTGAGTATTTTTCATCTGTAATCTCCTTACCTTCCTCATCGTATATCGCAAACCTTGTTCCAGGTAATATTCTTCCAGCAACTCCGGGCATGAATGGACCTATTCCTGGTAACGAATTTACTAATGTTCCACCTGTCTCTGTCTGCCACCATGTATCAATTATTGGGCATCTTCCGCCTCCTATTTTATTGAAATACCAGTACCATGAGTCCCTGTCTATGGGTTCACCTACTGTTCCGAGAATTCTCAATGAAGAGAGATCGTGCTTTTCCACCCATTCATCTCCAGATTTGATAAACATCCTTATTGCCGTGGGTGCTGTGTATAGTACTGTCACGCCGTATTTTTCGATTATATCCCACCATCTATCTGGATTAGGATAATTTGGAGCACCCTCATAGACGAGTATAGTTGATCCCAATGCAAAGGGTCCGTAGCAGTTGTACGTGTGACCAGTTACCCATCCTATGTCTGCAGTACAGAAGAATATATCCTCATCGTGGAGATCGAAATCCCACTTTGTGGTCCAGTATGCCTGGGTCATGTATCCTCCTGTTTCGTGAACAATACCCTTAGGTTTACCCGTTGTCCCGGAAGTATATAAGGTATATAGAACATCCTCACTCTCCATGATTTCGGGTTCACAGTAATTATCCACGTCTTTAATAGCGTCATCCCACCATATGTCTCTGTTCTGATTCATCTCAACGTTTATCTTTTCACCGATTCTTTTCGCCACTATAATTTTCTCTACCTTTGTTCCCTCAGCAGCTACGTCTGCATTTTTCTTTAAGTTCAGTGGTTTCCCTCTTCTGTAGTAGCCATCCGCTGTAATTAGTACCTTTGCTTCTGCGTCTATAAGTCTTGATTTCAACGAATCCGAACTGAAAGCTGAAAAGACAACACTATGGATCGCCCCAATTCTCGCACATGCGAGCATTGCAATAACGACCTCAGGAATCATTGGTAAATATATCCCAACTCTGTCTCCTTTTTTTACACCGAGTTTTTTCAATGCGTTGGCAAACTTGTTTACTTCTCTATAGAGATTGTAATACGTAAATACTCTTGTATGCTCCTCGGGAAGCTCAGGCACCCAGATCAATGCCGCTTTATTTTTTCTCCGGGTCTTGATGTGCCTGTCAAGACAGTTGTAAGATGCGTTTATTTTTCCCCCTATGAACCACTTGTAGTATGGAGGGTTCCATTCAAAAACCTTTTTGAAGTTGTCTTCAAACCAATCGAGACCTTCCTTTGCCCTGTCTGCCCAGAATTTTTCAGGGTCTTTGAGAGATTTCTCGTATATACCGGGATCGCTCTCCCACGCTATTTTTTTCATCTCCTCAGAAGGCCAGAATACATCTTTTCTTTTGGGATCTTTCTCAATCCATTTTACATTTTTCATCGTTTGTACCTCCTATGTACTCATAAATTCTTATTTAATTGTCGATAGTAAAAATGGTATTTAAATGTTTTGTGTTGCGCATGTGAAACTTATTAATAAATTGGGTACAAACTATATTTAATGATAATCTTAGTGACAGATTTCGAGGAGTTTTACCTTGCGCAGATGAAAGGAGTAATATGGAAGATAGACCCTGAAGCTGAAATATTAGATATTAAAGTAAGAAATCATGATATTGTCTCTGGAGCGTTTATTATAGATAAAATTATAGATTATTTTCCAGGTTCTATAATAGTTGGTGTTGTCGATCCTGGAGTTGGAGGTTCCCGGAAAAATATCGTGATCCAGACAGAAAAAAACTATCTTATCGGACCTGATAATGGCCTTTTTTCGTTAGTATGCAAGAGGCACATGCCGTTAAGGATCCTGGAAATAGAGGAGAAGGATATTTCCAACACGTTTCATGGTAGGGATATTTTTGCGCCTTTAGCTGGCAAAATATCATTGAAAAAAGATTTAAAAGGAAAAGAAACCAAAAAAATAAAAAATTTGGAGATAGAAGATCCTAGAATAGAAAAAAATTATGTAGAATGCACTATAATCTATATAGACAACTTTGGAAACGTGATAACAAATGTACGCAAAGAAGATGTTATGAAGCTCAATAAAATAATTTTTATGGATAGAGAAATAAAATTTCTGAAAACATATTCAGAAAGTGAAGATTTTTTAGTACTCATAGGAAGTCATGGATTTTTAGAGATAGCTGCAAACAAAAAGAACACTGCAGAGTTTTTTAATCTAAAAACAGGAGACAGGATGAGATTTTACTATGATTAAACTCCCATCAAATAAGTTGGAGCAGCCCTCTTTATTTTAACTAGTTTAAACTCTCCTATATCTCCATTCACCACAACAGGTTTGTAGTTAAATATCCTTCCTATCATGTTTTCTTTCCCCTTTTTTATAACTAAAACCTCGTAACTTTTTCCCACGTACTCTTTATTTTTTTCATACGATATTTTCATTCTCAGATCATGCATTGTTCTCGATCTCTTTTTCTTTATCCATCCGTATACCTGTTTCATCTTTGCAGCCTCAGTATTTGGTCTTATGGAATATCTGGTAAGATTGATCTTGTCAGGTTTAACTCTTTTTATTAGTTCTACCGTATTCTGGAAATTTTCCTCGGATTCTCCTGGAAATCCAACGATAATATCCGTACAGAGATATAAACCTTTTATCTCTTTTCTGAATCTCTTTACAATATACTCAAGATCTTCGACTGTGTAGTTTCTATTCATTTTTCTTAATACATCGTTATCCCCGGACTGTACAGGTAAGTGAAGAAACTTATAAATTTTTTCAGATTTATAAGCTTCTATAAGATCATCCAGAATTTTTAAAGCATTATCTGGATTCATCATTCCTACCCTGACTCTGAATTTCCCTCCTATCTCTGTTATATTATCCAAGAGTTCCGGGAGCTTGCGATCTTTGTCAAATCCGTAGCATCCCGTGTCCTGAGAAGTTATAAAGATCTGTTTGTATCCATTATTTATCGCATTTCTTGCTTCATCAATTAGATTGTCAAAATCAAAACTCAATAAATTTCCCCTTGCAAGTTTTGTTCCGCAGTATGCACATCCCCCCAGGCACCCTTCAGATATGGGAATTACAGCTGTTATGCCTTTTCTTTTCTTTTTAAATGAACTTTTATCCACATTTTCAGAAAATATCTCAGCTCTTTCTCCTTTTGCCACTTTCTCTACTACTTCTCTGACTCTATTTACGCTTTGGGGATCTAAGATGCCGCAGACTCTTTTATCTATACTGTCTGGATTTATTCTGGGAAGGCATCCTGCCACTATAACTCTTTTCGAGTCACAGAGTTCTCTTATTCTCCTTAAAACTTTTGTTTCCGTCTGAATTTTTACTCCGCACGAGTTTATGATAATAATGTCAGCTTTTTCTATATCCTCTGTGTAAAGATCTCCAAGATATCCTATCATTATCTCTGTGTCCCCCCTATTCATCGTACAACCGTAAGTTTCTATGTAAACTCTATTCATAAGATGCTACAGCTTCTATCTCAATCTTGAAATTTTTGAACAGGTTTACTCCAACGCATGCTCTTGCAGGAGTTTTGAAATATCTTTCGTATACAGAGTTCATTTTTCCAAAATCTTCCATGTCTTTCAAAAATATAGTTACCTTTACGACATTTTTAAGGTCCAAACTCTCTTCCTTAAGGATAGATCTTATATTTTCCAACGCCTGCTCTGTCTGTTCTTCTATAGTTTCTTTCACGTTTCCGTTTCTATCCATACCCAGCTGCCCCGAGATGAATAAAAATCCGTTTGCTTTTACTGCTTGGGAATACGATCCCACAGGTCTGGGCGCATTCTCACTTAAAATTATTTTCATAGTATCTCCTATAATAGAAAGTTTTTAAAGATAATTATTTATTCTCCTCTGCTTTTTTATGATCATGAAGATCGTAATTGGAATGACAGGAGCTTCAGGTATCATATACGGAGTGAAACTCGTAGAGTTTTTATCAAAAAAAGTGGAGACTATCCTCATAGTCTCAAAAACAGCAGAAAATATGTTGAAGACGGAAACAAATTATAATTTAGACTATTTAAGAAATTTAGCTGATGAATTCTATCTTAATAACGAAATGGAAAGCAAAGTAGCTTCAGGAAGTAATTTTTTTGATGCCTTTGTTATTTCTCCATGCAGCATATCAACAATGTCAAAAATAGCCTCAGGAATCAGTGATAACTTAATTACGAGAGTAGGGAGCGTATCTTTAAAAGAAAAGAGAAAAATGATACTCGCTATAAGAGAGACTCCATTAAGTAGTATCGCTCTGGAAAATATGTTAAAATTATCTAGGGAAAATGTATTGATCCTTCCTGCAGCTCCACCTTTTTACATGAAACCAAGAAGAATAGAGGATATGATCGATTTTGTAGTTGGAAAGGTTCTTGACCATCTGGAAATAGAAAATAAGATTTATAATAGATATTAATCGAATTCTAGTGGATATACATGTTTTTCCAGTAATTTTGCAGCTTCTCTTGCTTTGTATTTACGATAGTATCTCAATTCATAATTTAATCCTACTATGCATGAACTTCTAACGAGTTTTTTGATATAGCCCATTAACTGATGAGTGTCTTTTGGAAGAGTTTTTTTGTATTTATACTCCTTTCCTGTTTTTACCTCTTCAAAATTACTTTTATATTTATTAAATAATTCTTTAGAAGCGTTTGGATTCTCTATATAGACTACGGGACTCTCCAATATTATCCTATTGGGATACACGAGCATTTTAACTCTGCTGTAATAAACTTCATTGAGAGAAAACTCGATCAATGAATATTCTCCACGAGATTCGTCTCTCAGTATCTTGGCGCCTAACTTATCTAGAATTTCTTTCATCTATTAATAATCTGCTCATCAAGCTTTAAATCTTTTATCTTTTCATCCAATTTTTTATAGAGAGATAGAAGATCCTTTCCATAATCTGTCAGGAGAGTTTGTCCTTTTTCTCTACCGCCTCTGTGACTTTCCACAATTCTATTTTTCACTACGTTTTCAATTTTTTTTATCTTTCTCCATGCGTAAGAGTAACTCATCCCGAGATTCTCAGCAGCTTTACTCAACGATCCTGTTTTTTCAATTTCTTTTAAAAGTATGAAGCTCCCTTCTCCAAGAACGTACTCTCCTTTTTCATTCTCTATCCAAAAACGACAGTTAAATCTCAAATGCATAAAAATCTACATCGTTAATGCCATTACAGCTTTTTGAACGTGCAGTCTGTTTTCAGCTTCATCGTACACGACACTGTGTTTCGATTCTATTACTTCTTTTGTTATCTCCTCGCCATAATGCGCTGGCAAACAGTGCATTACAATAACATCTGATTTTGCTTTCCTTACTAAATCCATATTAACTTGATACTTTCTGAATACATTCAATCTCTTCTCTTTTTCAGATTCCTGCCCCATGCTCGTCCAGACATCTGTATAGATAACATCCGCTTCTTTCACCGCTTTCTCAGGACTTTCTGTTATCGTCAATTCTAATCCATCTTCTTTTGCAAGTTTTTCTATCTCTTTACTCGGTTCATACCCATCTGGACAGGCAATACTCATTTTCACATCTAATTTTGCCGAAGTAAACATTAGAGAGTTGCATACATTGTTTCCATCGCCGATGTATGCAAGTTTTAACCCTTTCAATACTCTTTTTTTCTCGTAAACGGTAAAGAGATCTGTCAAGCTCTGACATGGATGAAGTAAATCGGAAAGAGCATTTATTACAGGGACTTTAGACTCCTCAGCTAACTCCACGACTATATCATTGGAAAACGTTCTTATCATTATCCCCTCAACCCATCGGGAGAGATTCCTTGCCACGTCATAAACAGGCTCTCTTTTACCCATCTTAATATCCGTTGGGGCTAAATAAATAGCATGGCCTCCTAACTGCGTCATTCCTGTTTCAAATGTTACTCTAGTTCTTAGAGACGGTTTTTCAAAGATCATGGCTAAAGTTTTGTCTTTTAATATCTCACATTTTTCCCCTGTCTTTTTTTTCATTTTTAGATACTCGGCAGTTTTAAAAATCTGATCTACTTCTTCTCTGCTCAGATCGTGAACACTCACCAGGTTTTTTCCTTTCATGTCTATCATGAGAGTACATTGTTTTGGTACTTAAAAAAAGTTTGGTTCTCTGTTGGAGGAAATCTTTAAATTTATCTAAATTTATTTATAATTATATGATAAAACAAAAAACAGATGAGAATAATCCAATAGCAAGTACAATTAAAAATATAGCTGTATCCTTCTTGGTGTTTATAGTGGTAACAATGCTTGTTACAGAAGTACTTCAAAGTAGAATTTTCTTTTCACTTTTTGTAGGAATTCCTGCAGGTCTCATTGTGGGATTTATAATATTTGTACTTTTAACTATAAAACAAAAATCAAAAAATGAGTTATAAAATTTCGCTGTGTTAAACAAATAAAAGATTCGGTTGATGGTTGTTAGTTGCAGTAACTCCCCGACGAAAATTATTTAAAGTGACCCCTTTTTTTGAAAACATGAAACAAACTAAGAGCGCAGGGGGTGTTGTAATCAATAAGGATAAGGTACTTGTTGTAAACCAGAATGGAAATTCTTTGGTCTTTGCCTAAAGGCCATATTGATTATGGTGAAGATAAACTCGATGCTGCCAGGAGAGAAATTTATGAAGAATCTGGAATAAATCATTTGGAATTAGTTAAAGAACTTGACAGTTATCAGAGATATAAAATTAGTTTGAATGGTGGAGACGATAAATCGGAATTAAAAACAATTTTCATGTTTTTATTTAAAACAGGCCAAGAAGTTCTAAAACCAATCGATCCAAAAAATCCGGAAGCTAAATGGATCGAAAAAGATAAAGTTGCTGATTTGCTTACACACAGAAAAGATAAAGAATTCTTTTTGAGTGTTATTGATAAAATATAGTTACTGTTGCTCAACTCCGTCTTGCCAAATTACCTTCGGCACTTCTTTCATGCAAAACATTATAATTTTCAAAAACAAAAGTTTATATTTTCTCTTAGTGATATTATATATATGTCCAATGAAGAAGAATCGTCTATCCGATTAACAAGAAATGATAGGTACGTACTTAAACGATTAATAGAGTATGGTAGAATATCAGACAGCTCTGCAGCAAAAGAAATTGGAGTTACGCCTCAAGCAGTTCTGAAAATCAGGAACAAACTTGAAGAAGCAGGAATTATTGAAGGTTATACCCCAAAAATTAATTATGAAATGTTAGGTATAAAAGTTATGGCATTTACGATAATGAAGATCCTACCAGCTGCCTGGGAGGAGTACAGTGAGACTGATATTCGTGAAAAGATAAGACAGAATCCTTATATTATCTGGGGATGCAGAATCCTGGAATCAGATGCTGCGCACATTTTACTCTATGGTTTTAGAGATGTGAAGCAGATGAATGAACATTTTTTAAGAGTGCAGACAAAGCTCGCAAAAATCATCGAGATTAAGAAGATATACTCTTTTTCTGTTGATATGATAATCAAAGATTCGCCAGAAGGACTATTTTATAATATCCTTGACAAAAAGGATTTCTTTACCGAGATGCTTTTTAACGATAGTTCACTTCTAATAAAGAAAAAATAATAATCCTTTTTTTGGATATTGATAAGTTTATTTTAATTCCCTAAATAATTTACAACTAAAAACCATAAAAAAGTTACAATTTTGAAGCAAGAGTTTATATACTGGGAAATTTTGCCTCTTTTAATGAAAGATAAAAATAATAAAAAATTGATATGTCCGCATTGCAAGAAGGAAATAAAGGGATACACAAAAACAGATGGTTTTTTTGTAATATGTCCGCATTGCGGAAGAAGAATATAGGTGAAGAAAATGGAAACGAATATGAAAGAAAAAATCGGTGAATTGTCATTGGGATTTGCTCTATTCGTTATTGGAACAATAGGTCTTATAACAAGACATTTGTCACAAGAGAAAATCCCTTTTATCTCTCCTCTAGCTCTCATTTTCATGGGTGCTGATGTGAGTATGAAAAAGATGAAACAAAAATATGAGGTGATAATATGTTCGGAATGGAAACAGGAATGATAAGAACTGCAAAAATAGAGGAAATGAAGAGAAAGGTAAAATACCACAAAAAAATATGAGGTGATAATATGATAGGACCTGAAATAGAATATGCAAGAGGAAAACTACTTGAGATGGAAAGGAAAGTAAGAAAATAAGGAGGCGAATAGATGAGGAAAATTCTGATAAGTACAGACAAGCTGTCCAAGCATTATGGTAAGGGCGGCGAGATCAAGGCCGTAGATAATCTCGACCTCGAGGTATATGAAGGAGAAACTTTTGGTCTCCTCGGTCCAAACGGAGCAGGTAAGACGACGGCAGTTCGCTTGTTAAACTGTATCATAAAGCCTACCAGCGGCACGGCCGCTGTTAACGGTCATGATATTCTCAAAGATGAAATGGAAGTAAAAAGGATCACGGGGTTGCTTGCTGAGACGCCGGGATTGTACGAGAAGCTCAGCGCCTACGAATTTCTGGAATTTATGGGAGCGCTCTACGATGTTCCTAGTGATATTCTCCCTGATAGGATAGATGAACTACTCAAGCTGTTTGGGCTTCATGATAGACGCGACCACCTGCTTGAAGGCTACAGCCGAGGTATGAAACAGAAGGTCTTGATCGCAGCAGCCATGATCCACGACCCCCCAATTCTGTTTTTTGACGAACCAACCTCGACATTAGATCCCCGCGCCGCTCTCATGGTGAAAGGTCTGATCAGGGGATTGGCAGAGAAGGCGGGGAAAACCATCTTCATCTGCAGCCACATTCTACCAGTCGTGGAAGAGCTGTGTGATCGAATAGGCATCATCAATCATGGCAAGCTCATTGCAGTGGGTACAGTCGATGAAATCATAGCTCAGACAGGAACGAAGACTCTGGAAGATGCATTCATAGCCATAACTGGCGGCGTGGAGAAGAAGGAACTTCTGGCATGGAGGGAGCGGAGGAATGCCAATGTCTAAGTGGTTCGTGATCGCAAGGAATGAGTATCGCATCACCACAAGCAGGATGGGGAAAATAAGACCCTATTTTCTCTATCTGGTAATAGGACTTTTAGCAGTTTATGTAGCATATATAGCTCCAAAAATCGTCAACTTTTTCCTCGACGATCTTCTTGCGTTCTTCCTATCCCAAGCTGCCGTAGCAATGGTACAGATTTTATTGTTCATGTTCTTCTTCTATTTCTTACTAATTCCAATCTCCTCAACATTAAAGGACGTGGAAATTGGACACATGGAGATCTTTCTCTCAGCCCCCATAAAATCAAGTGATGTTCTTTTGGGTACGTTTCTCGGTCAGGTGCCTTTCTATGCCATCCTTATCACGGTAATCACCGGCTTTTTCACGGCTATTATGGCACCTCTGGGACTGAATATGATTCAGATAGCGATAATCGTTATAATCTTCGTCGTCACGCTTCTTTCTGGTCAGTGGATCGGTACCGTGATCGCTGCCCTCCTGGGAACAAAGCTCGGAAAAATAGCACGGGGGAAGGATATTGGGAAAGCCCTCGGCTTCATCATCGCTCTGCCCATGGTCGCAATTATGTACGCAATTATAGGTGGAGGTCTGCTCAAAGCCCTTGCCGATCCCGGAACGAGCGGGATGGTTAAAATCATTCTCGGTTGGTTGCCCAGTTCCTGGGGAGCGGACATTATCACCAGCTTTGCATCTAATCCGGGAGTCATCGGATTCGGGACGTTGATCCGTTTTGGAGGTCTCATCATTTTTTTCGTGGCGGCACTGTGGCTGGGTACAAAAGTAGCTGATCGTGCTTACAGCATGGAACAAGTCTCCTTCACAGCTTCGAGAGTTAAACCGGACGGTGCCTTCTACAAGACTATCAAGTATATTGGAGGAGGCAGATCGTTCGGTACTCTCCTCGTCTCCATCTTCAAGGACTACAGTCGAAGACTTCAAAACATCTCGTATATCGTCTACGTCGTAGGTTTGCTCGTATTAATAAACGTATTTCTCCTCAAGCCCGAGGAGTCTGGTGCTTCAATAGAGATGTCTATGTTTATGTTTCCGATGCTTGCAGCGTTCGTGGCCAGCGATGTGACAGTCCGGGGAAAGGAAACTCTCTTCATATACAGGAAAACACCGTCTGGTGTGGGGAAGCTCATTAGGGTGATGTTGTTCAAAGACTGGCTCGTGGTAGTTCCAATTGCGGCGACGATAATGGCAATTTCAACAATCCTAAGTCCGCAAACTACCTTCATTTCTTTGTTGACAAACGTCGGATTCGTGATAGTGTACGTTCCAGCGAACGTGGTTTTCGCTCTCGGCCTCTTTCTCGTGATACCTGCCTACTCTGAGAAGGGAGGAGCTCTCATGATAAACCTGATGATAGTCGTGATGTTTTCGATAGGATTGTTCGAGGTCTCCCGGATTGTTTTTGGCAAGAGTATGGCAGTGGTGGGAGCTATAGTACTCAATTGGTTGGTGGGAATTGTAGTTCTTTCCCTGGGGAAAAGACATCTGAACAGAATGGAATAATGGAAAAAGAGAAGAGAATATGAAAGTTTTTGTTTGTCATATTTCACCTATTTTTTAACAGGATTCAAAACATTTAAAAAGGATGTATGTATACATTTACAATGTAAAGGTAAAGGTGATACTATGTTAACTAAAAGAGAGTACGAGATCTTAAAAAAGCTTTATGACGAAAGCGAAAAGATAGATGTTTACACAGTGGAAAAATCGCAGGAGAAAATCTCTGAGGAGTTAGGAATTACAAGACAGGCTTTAAATAATCATTTAAGAGAATTAAAGGGGCTTGAATTTATCAGGACTGGCAGAAAGTTTATAGATCTCACCGATAGAGCAGTAAAGTACTTGGAGAAAGATGATGGTAAATCTTACATCTTTATCAAAATAAAACCTAATTTAAGGAAAGAAGCTTTTGAAAAATTAAAAAAAATTGAATCTGCAGAGATATTCAGGGTTACTGGGGAGATAGATGCCATAGTAAGTGTAAATAAGTCACAATTAGACAGAACTCTCAATGGAATAAACTCAATAAGGGGAATTGAGGAAACATCGGCACATATAGTAATACAAAGCTTTGAACAAAAAACTCATAAACGTTGATAATCAACATTGCCGACCGAAAACTATTTAAAGGATAAACATTATTACTATCATATACAGTATTTAAAGCAAAGGTGGCAAGATATGAAAAACATAACATTCAAAAATATCCCGGATGGGTTATATTTTAAAGCAGTAGAACTTAAAGGTAGGCTTCATGCCAAGAACTGGCAGGAATTTCTTGAAAAAGTTATTGAAAAATTGGAGGATGATAGATATGAATAAAAAAGCTTTTTTCCTGATTTCAATAATACTGACATCTTTAACATTTTTAAGTGCAACTCATTTAAGCAACGTAACAGTAAATCCTGAAGCGATAAACACAACAAGTGATGTATACTACACTGTAATAGTTTATAATACATCAGGAGATCCCATTAAAGAGATAAAGTTTGAAAATACCACGGGAGACACAGGACAGTTTTATTATCAGAGCGTGACTGCAGCGAATTGGAATTTTACCATAGCTGGCGATCATTTATCCGCAACAGGAACACCAAATAGTCCGGGGTACAGAATTGAGGTCGGAGAGACCCTTACAATTACAGTGAGAGCTAAAGTTCAGAATATTACCACATCAGGACAGATAACTATAATGAGAATAGTTACAACAGACGTATATAATAGCACAGACGCAAAACAATTCTCTATAATCTACGATACCCAAAAACCTTCCGCTCCCACGTTAAGCTCACCTGCGAATGGAGCAACGATAAATAATGTCAGGCCGACACTGCAGTGGAACGCTGCCTCTGACTCTGGATCTGGAATTAAAGGTTATACCCTGCAGGTTTCTCCAAATGACAGTTTCATAGGAACTGGTACAATAACAAAGGCAAATCTTACGAGCACATCCTATACAATAACATCGGGAGAACAGTTAAATGAAGACACATACTACTGGAGAGTCTATGCTGTAGACAATGCAGGAAATATAAGCCTTTCTTCTAGCATAAGAAGCTTTAATGTATTTCCTGTTCCCAATCTGATATCTCCAGCAAATAATATAACAACAAACGATTCCACTCCACTTTTTGAATGGAGCTCAGTACCTTATGCTACTTCGTATACACTACAGATATCTGAAAGTCCAAGTTTTGGAACTACAGTTCTTCAAAAAACTGTATCAGGTACACAATATGAGCTTTTACTAAGTGAAAGCCTTCCTAATGGCACATACTACTGGAGGGTAAAGACAGACCTCTCCACAGGGTACTCGGAGTACAATACGCTTGAAGTCAACAAGAACATTCCAAATCTTATCTCTCCACCAGATAATGCTGAAATAACAGAGTCAAAACCAACATTTGAGTTCACGAAGATCCAGGGAGCCACTTCTTATAGCCTTCAGATATCCACATCTTCTTCATTCCCCCCTGCAAGCACGTTCACAATAAGTTCAGGGTTTAATACTGGTGGGATAAATGTTACATATACAATGCCGTACGATCTTGAAGACGGTACATACTACTGGAGAGCTTCTGCAAATGGCGGACCATACTCCAGTTACTTTAAGTTTACAATAGGTGCTGTAGCACCGGAAGCGCCGGAGTTATTATCTCCTTCAGATAATTCTGCAATAAAAGATACAACACCTACATTCGAGTGGCAAATTGTATCAGACGCCTCCACGTATATCTTACAGTACAAAAAGACCACGCAGAACTGGGAAAATGCTGAACAGAGGATACTCATAGGAAACACAAACACAAGTTATACAGTGGGCTCGCCGCTAGAGGAAAGTGAGTATGAATGGAGAGTAAAGTGCATAAACTCCAAAGACATAGAAAGCGCATGGTCTGATGTGTGGTCATTTATAATAGATAAAACCCCACCTACTATGCCAAGCATTGCAACGGGATGGTCTCCTCCTAACGGAGGTAGTTCTGAAGACAATACCCCAAAGTTCGAATGGCCGGGAGCCACGGATTCAGGATCTGGCGTTGAGAAATACACATTCCAGTATACGTATGCCTCAGATACTATGTTCTCAGAGGCAACGACAATAACAGATATTTTTGTAACGTATTACATACCGTCAGTGAGTTTGGAAAATGCTGCTTACCGCTGGAGAGTCAGGGCTACTGACAGGGCTGGAAATGAAAGTGAGTTTTCAGAGTCACTATTGGTAATAATAAGTGTTCCTGGACAGAACACAGTCACCATAATTGTAAAATCTACAACTGGAGACACAATAGGGGGAGCAACTGTAAAACTAGGTACGAACACAATGGCAACTAACTCAGAAGGAAAGGCTATCTTTGAGAATGTACCGAATGGAACTTACAGCCTTAACGTCACAAAAGAAGATTATACTTCTTACTCGGATGTTTATGATATAACTGGAAATACAACTATACCTATAACACTTTCATCCACAAAAAAGAACGATGTTACTATACTTGTAAAAGATGCAGGTAATAATGTAGTAGAAGGAGCCGAAGTTACTCTTACACCGACAGTAGGGGCTGCGATGAGTGATACTACGGATTCGCAGGGTAAAGTACTATTCAACGATATTGAGAGCGGTAATTATACTCTAAAGGTGGAAAAATCTGGATTCTCAACATACACGGAAACTATAAATGTTACAGGGAATCAAACGTTCACCGCTGTCATAAAAACCAGGTATAACTTGAGTTTCATAGTTATAGATGCTTTCGAGAACGCACCCATAGACGGGGCGCAGGTAAAAGTAGAGTCACTCGAAAAAACAACAGATTCACAGGGAAAAGCTACATTCTCTTTGCAGTCAGGAACATATAACGTTAGAGTTGAGAAAGAAAATTACGATGACGGGACGGGAGCAGGATACATAGAAACTATAACACTGGGTGCGGATACAGAAAAAATTGTAAAACTCTACAAAAAAGGCTATGACCTCATTATTGGAACTATCCATTTCGATGATAACACCGTGCCGTACCAGGTGGTTGCATATCAGGATGGAAAAACATCTCCCTATGAAACAACTGCACCCGATACTAACGGAAACTTCATTATAGAAGTAGAGATAGGACATACGTATGAAATAGGTGTTGTCGGATACGAAGATCAAAAAGTAAGGGTAGTTCTCAGCCAAACACTCGATTCACCAAAAACAAACCCGATAACGATAAGCATTTCGGGGTCAGTATATGGTGTAGTGGCCGATGAGCTGGGGAAAGTTGTTGTCGGGGCTACTGTAAAACTGTATACACAGGAGGGTACCCTCGTTACGAGTGTAACATCATCCAATAAAGGATTTACGATAGACAGTGTAGCACCAGGAAGTTATTATATCGAGATAGAGATGGAGGGCTACGAGAAGTTCAAATCCAGTGTATTTAGCGTCAAACCTAAAGAAAGATACAATATAGAAACGCTCGAAATGAAGTCACAAAAGGGTATACTTACTGTAGCGATACATGATAAAGACGAGAATAAGCTGGATGCTACGGTGAAGATCAAACTTAATGGTGATATTGTAGAAGAGAAAACTGCAGAGAACGGAGAAGCGTCATTTCAATTAGATGGCGGTAAATACACAATAGAAGTAAGTCTTGAGGGATACAATACGGAAACAGTGGAAGTGGATGTTTTCGGAGGAAAGACAGTCACAAAGAGTATTATCCTCTCCTCTGGAATTGTAACAACACCACCTCCAATTAAAAAGGGAAGTTTGAAAATAATTGTCAAAGATGAAAAGGGAAATTCTATTCCAGATGTTAATGTTTTCGTTGATAACGAGATGAAAGGTAAGACCGATGAAGATGGAATACTGCTCATAGAAAACATAGAAGAAGGCGGACACTCGATAAGACTTACGAAGGCAGGATTTATAGACAAATCGTTTACAAAAGACGTAATTGCAGACCAAACTGTGGAAGAATCCGCTATAATCTCGGAAGAGAAGCCGCCAAGCAATGTGTGGAAGTATGTTATTGTAGCCGCAGTAATCATTGTGGCAGTTCTGTTATTTCTCTTTAGGACAAA
>Ga0209986_10000754_pt1 | contig 31913 bp, 31 predicted proteins | sample BlataG_FD_183168 | JGI IMG/M metagenome (GOLD analysis project Ga0209986, IMG submission 183168) | Deep subsurface microbial communities from Black Sea to uncover new lineages of life (NeLLi) - Black_00105 metaG (SPAdes) (version 2) | ecosystem: Environmental > Aquatic > Marine > Oceanic >...
TGATAACTCAAGGACACACATTATGTATGGAGTTCTCTACTAAATGCCTTTTTTAATAAAAAAGTAGCCTGTCCCCTTTTTTTATGATATCTTGATTTCGCCAATTCCGTAAAACATCATTAAGGAGGATCTCATGTTAAAAAAGCTTTTTTTAATCATTTCAATAATGGTGGTGCTCATGGCCTTTGCAACAACAATCCAGGCTAACAAGACCAATCCAAAAGTAATCATGAAAACAAGCATGGGAGACATAACCATTGAACTCTATCCAGATAAAGCGCCCATAACTGTCAAAAATTTTTTCTCCTACGTGGATGAGAAATTCTATGATGGAACGATATTTCACCGGGTGATGAAAGGATTCATGATTCAGGGTGGCGGACTTACCCCGGATTTTAAATCAAAACCGGCCAAGCCTGCCATAAAGAACGAAGCTGCGAATAAGCTAAAAAACAAAAGAGGAACGGTTGCCATGGCTCGGATGCCTGACAAAGACAGTGCCACTTGCCAGTTCTTCATAAATCATGCGGACAATCCTGGTCTGGATCACAGAGACAACACTCCTGAAGGATACGGGTATGCTGTCTTCGGAAAAGCTATAAATGGCATGGACGTCGTTGATGCCATAGCTAACGTTGCAATAATGACAAAAAGCGGCCGGGCGAATGTTCCGAGGGAAACCATAACCATTATCTCCATCCGCCGGGTGGAAAACGATTAGCTTTTTGGCTGATAATTCCGTCATCTTCGGAGCTTCGAACTTTTCCTGACTGCAATGTTCGACTGGATATTCACCTTCTTTCACCTTTTTGCTCTCCTTGCTATTTTTGTTTATGCTGTCTACTCTCTCATTCAAGGAGATGTTTCCAGATTCATCATGCTTCTTGTTCTTTTGGGCGCTTGGTACTTTTTCATGCTCCATCCTGCTGTAAAAAAGGAAATCCAAAGAAAAAAGAAGAAAAAAAAGACTTGAAAGGAAACTAATCCTCTATGCCAGTTTTTTTTGCTTTCTCGGATGAATCAGGAAAACATAAAAAAGAGTTGAAATAGGAAAAAGAGATATGGACTTTTTTGAGCACGCCCTCCGCACCATGGCCGCCATAGTCTGGGGCCCCCAGACGGTTATCCTCCTCTTAGGAGTAGGATTTTTTCTAACCATCCGCCTGCGCTTTGTCCAGCTTCGCCGTCTGCGACTTTCTTTCCGCTTTGGTCTAGGACAGAAGGATTTTGGGGAAACCGAAAAGGAGCGCAAGGGCGACATTACCCCTTTCCAGGCCTTAACCACCTCTCTGGCCTGCACGGTTGGAAACGGAAATATTGCTGGAGTCTGCACAGCAATCGCCATGGGCGGTCCCGGAGCAGTTTTCTGGATGTGGCTCCTTGCTTTCGTCGGCATGGCCACAAAGCTTGTTGAAGCTGTCCTGGGGCAGAAATTTAAGAGGATTACTCCAGATGGCTCAGTGGCGGGTGGTCCCATGTACTACATAAGATATGGGTTGAAACTCCCTTGGCTGGCAGGCATTTATGCTTTCTTTATGGGCTGTAAGCCTCTTTTTGCAACCACTTCCATTCAATCCAACTCAATAGCCCTGGCTTTAAAGACACAATTGGGATTAGAACCGTGGATTTCTGGCCTTGGCTTGGCTGTTCTGACCTGGCTGGTCATCGTCGGAGGAATTAAAACCATAGCCAAGGTGACAACATTTTTAAGCCCTTTTATGGTCTTCTTGTACATCTTTGGTGCCCTTTTTACCTTAATAGCCTTCGCCTCTCATCTCCCCCACGCTTTCTACCTCATTTTCGTCGGAGCCTTCAATCCCGCAGCTATCACAGGAGGAGTGGCAGGTATGACTGTAGCGCGAGCTATCCGTTACGGCCTGGCCAGAGGCGCTTATTCCAACGAAGCCGGAACCGGAACAGCAGCTGTCTTTCATGCCACCGCCCAAACCAGCGAACCTGTACGGCAAGGATTAATCGCTTCTTTAGATGTTTTTATTGATACAATCGTTATCTGTTCCCTTACGGCTTTAGCAGTTCTTGTAACCGGAGTCTGGAACACAGGAATCACCAGCACAGCGATGACCGCTGCTGCTTTTAACGCCGCCTTACCAAAATACGGAGGCCTTATCGTGGCCGCAAGCTCTCTTCTTTTCGGATATTCCAGCTTGATTACAGTTCCTTATTATGGAGAAATTTCCTTTAAATATCTCCTGGGCACATGGATAAAGCAACCATTCCGCTGGATCTTTTGCCTCGTCATTTTCGCCGGAGCTGTGATGAAGGTTGAGGAGGCCTGGTCTATAGGTGATGTATTCAATGGAATGATGGCTTTTACAAACCTAATCGGCCTGGTAGGATTGTCCGGACTGGCGCTTATGTTGGTAAAAAGCTATTTAAAAAAATTGGACACCGATAAAAATAAAAATTATTGAGCTATCCGCCGCTTCGGGTGTTTGTTTGTCAGCTGATTCTCCGCTTAAAGCAATTTGGGCAATCCCCAATGTTGACTAAAGGGGCGAAATAAACTATTTTTCTTATTCAGGGCTTCCTCCAAAATAATTATGCTTCATGCAAGTCAAGATAAAGACATATAGGAAAAAAAGAAAAAAAACTCGGCGCATACATCTTTTATTATTTATATTCCTCTCTTTCTCGCTATTCATTATCCTGACCTTCCTTCATAAGGAAAAACCGTTGCTCGAAGAGGAAAAAGACTCTGCTCAACAAGAAGTTTCTTTTGTCCTCCCGCCTTTGGAAGAAAAAAAAGAAGTCATCCGAAGAGGAATGACCTTGACAGATATTTTGAAGCCCTACAATCTCTCCACCACAGAAATACATGCATTAATAAAAGATGTAAAGCCTGTCTATGACCTGGCTAAAATAAGAGCTGGCCAAGAGCTGAGAATTTTTTCCTCTCCACAGGGAGATCTCTTTTCCTTAGAGTACGATATCGATGAGGAAAATTATCTTCATATCCAGAAAAAAGAGGGCACCTATAGAGCTGAAATAAAAAAAACTCCCTATGATATAAGGGTCAAGGCGATCTGGGGGATCATCGAGGAGAATCTCATCTTTGCCGTAAGAGATAAAAACGAGGGAGTTATCCTGGCTCTTAACCTTGCTGAACTTTTTGCCTGGGATATCGATTTTTATGCTGATCTTCGCCGCGGCGACTCGTTCAAAATCATATTCGAGAAGAAATATCTCAACGGCGAATTTGTCGGCTACGAAAATATTCTAGCTGCAGAATTTGTCAATCAAGGCAATAAATTCCTGGCTTTCCGCTACACCTACCCTGACACTAAAGACTCGGATTATTTCGATCTTGAAGGCGAATCTTTAAGGAAGGAATTCCTGAAATCTCCGATAAGGTATAGCCGGATCACTTCCCGTTTCAGCCGCAGGAGGCTGCATCCGATTCGCAAGGTCTACCGCCCCCACTACGGAGTGGATTATGCGGCTAGTATCGGAACTTCGGTCCAGGTGACTGCGGACGGAACCGTCACTTTTGCCGGACGGAGAGGACCTTCAGGCCGCATGATCAGCGTCCGTCATAAAAACAGGTATGAAACCATGTACCTCCATCTTAGAGGTTATGCATCAGGGATAAGAAAGGGGGAAAAAGTCAAGGGAGGGCAGGAAATCGGGTATGTGGGTTCATCGGGGGAGTCGACCGGCCCCCATCTGGACTACAGAATCAAGAAAGACGGAAGATACATCAACCCCCTGCTCTTTAATCCCGAATCCGTAAAACCCTTGAGAGCAGAGTTTTTGGATGATTTTAAGGAAAAAGCCGAGAGTTATTGTCTTTGTTTCGAGGTCCCTCACATCATATTTTCACGTTTCAGTAATTCTTTTACCCTATAACTCATCAATGGGGTCATAACTCATCAATGGGATCAGGTCTTGTTTTTTGCTTTAACCCTCAATGGGGTCTGACCCCATTTATTCCCACTTATTGTTGACTTTTGAGGAGCGAAAAATTAAAATGATTTTTCCCCAAAAAAATACATGCCTTCGAGGAGGTGTCAATGAAAATCACCCTAAGTGTCATTAAAGCAGACATAGGCAGCATCGGCGGCCATATAACACCCAGCCAGGCCCTTCTTGATGAAGTCAAGAGCTTTGTTAAGGAGAACGGCAAAAATCTTATTATTGATTTCTTCATAAGTCATACTGGAGACGATATCGCAATCTTATGCACTCATGAGAGAGGCGTCTCGGATGAAAAAATACATAAAATGGCCTGGGACGCATTTATTTCCGGGACTGAGGTTGCCAAAAAACAAGGACTTTATGGGGCAGGACAGGATTTGTTGAAAGACGCCTTCAGCGGAAACATAAAAGGAATGGGCCCTGCTGTTGCCGAGATGGAATTTGAAGAACGGCCCAACGAGCCCTTCCTCTTTTTTGCCGCTGATAAAACTGATCCTGGTGCTTACAACCTTCCTTTCTACTTAGGCTTTGTTGATCCCATGTACTGCGCAGGGCTAATCTTAAGTCCTAAGATGAGTGAGGGATTCACTTTCCATATTATCGATGTCGAACACACTGAAAAGGATAAAATTGTTGAACTCAACGCTCCTGAAGAAATTTACGATATCGCAGCTTTACTCCGGGACAATGAAAGATATGTCATCGAGAGTATCTACTCCCGGAACACTGGAAATCAGGCTGCAGCTATTTCCACAACGCGCCTTCACAACATCGCTGGAAAATATACTGGGAAAGATGATCCGGTGGCTTTATGCCGTGTTCAGGGAGAATTCCCCGCAACTGGAGAGGTGCTGGCTCCTTATCAAATCGGTCATTATGTAGCCGGCTTTATGAGAGGAAGTCACATCGGACCTCTCATGCCCTGTAAGCAGAATGCAACCATCTCCTTTTTTGACGGACCTCCAGTCGTCACCGGAGCAGCTTTTTGTGTCAAAGAAGGAAAGCTTACAGAACCTGCTGATGTCTTCGATCATCCTTACTGGGATTATGTGAGAGATCAGGTATCTGAAAAAGCAACTGCCATAAGACGGCAAGGTTTCTCCGGAGCAGCGATGCTTCCTTACAGCGAGCTTGAATACGGAGGCATTGTCGAGAAGTTAGAAAAACTGGAAAAGAAATTCAAGATTAAAGATTAAAGAAGCTCTGAAACTGTAATTCGCTCCAAACAGTCATATTTCTCTAAAGGTCCTCAGCAATATAAATCTAATTAGAATCATCATGAAAAAATACAAGTGCCCAATCCCCACAGTAGATATAATCATAGAAATCAAAAGAAAGAACGGACAGGAAGGGATTATTCTTATTAAAAGAAAAAATCCTCCTCATGGTTGGGCCCTGCCAGGAGGATTTGTTGACATCGGTGAATCCTTAGAAGAAGCAGCTGTTCGAGAGGCTAAGGAAGAAACATCTCTTGATATCAGGCTAAAAAGTCAGTTCCACACCTATTCGGACCCGAAGCGCGATCCCCGGAAGCATACGATTTCAACAGTATATGTGGCCACGGCTCAGGGGAGGCCGATAGCTCAGGATGATGCCCAGGATATCATGATATTCACCGAGGAGGAAATCAATTTTCCTCTTGCCTTCGACCATCAAAAGATATTAGCTGACTATTTCAAACAAAAAAATAATTATTTTTAATACATTCTTATTCTATGAGATTGCCACGCTCCCTTTGGTCGCTCGAAATGACACATTCCATGTTATTGCCACGATCCTTCGGTCACAATGACAAAGGAATAAAAAAGGAAAAAAATGGATAAAGTAAAAGAAAAAGAGAAAAAATCAGAAGAAGGTTTAGGGCTAAAAGAAGTTCATACAGTCTGGGGCCCGGTAGAAGCTGATGTGATTAAAAGTTTTCTCGAAAGCAACGGAATTTCCTGCCTTCTTAGAGGAAAAGTGGTTCAATCTGTCCATCCTTTTTCCGCGGATGGCCTGGGGGAGATAAAAATTTTTGTCTCTAAAAAAGACTTTGCCCTTGCCAAAAAACTCCTTAAAAATAAGTAAGGGGATAACTCAGGCAATTAATAAGTCATTTTTATTTATGCGATCAAAAAGGTGGGCTTGATAAATCAAGCCCCTACAGAAGAATCCGTACATAAGAAAAACCGAATTCAGACATAAGATAAATAAAAACCGTTCAGTTTATTTATATATTTAAAAAGGCGGGCTTGATGAATCAAGCCCCTACACAAGAATCCGCACATAAGAAAAACAAAATTCAGACATAAGATAAATCAAAACCGTTCAGTTTATTTATATATTTAAAAAGGCGGGCTTGATGAATCAAGCCCCTACACAAGAATCCCTACACAAGAATAAAGCACATAAAAAATTCTCTATATAGTAGCCAATTATAAATTCACACAATATATAGAAAACAAAAAAAATAAATGGTTTTTTTTTGAATTTTTTCCTTGACAACAGATAATATCTCCCCTATATTTTACCAAATGGGATAAAACGGGACAAAATGGGAAATTTCTTGTTAGGAAGCTACACAGTAAGGCTCGATAAAAGCGGCCGAATAAAAATACCAGAAAAATTCCGCCTCGCTCTGGAAGAAGGATACGGAAAAGAAATATTCATAACTTCTCTAACTGATGAATCCGTCCAGGTTTACCCTCTCCCAGTCTGGGAAGAGTTGTCAGGCGTTTCCGAAGAGGCAGCCCTTCACCTCCAACCCACGGTGAGAAAATTCATGCTCCGAGTTAACAGAAAAGGAAACCAAATTCGTATCGACTCAAAAGGACGAATCTTGATCAGCCAGACTTTAAGAGAGAAGGCAAAACTGGAAGATGAAGTTGAAGTTATCGGTCTTTCCAATCACTTAGAAATTTGGAACAAATATAAGCTCGACGGAACACTCGAAGAGAAGCCTCTAACAAACGAAGATTTTGAAAAAATCGCAGAACTCATGCCCCGAGGAAAACCTAAATGAACGGGAACAGCCACCTCCCAGTTCTTGTAGAAGAAGTTATGGATTACCTGGATATAAAGAGAGAAGGGATTTATGTGGACTGCACTCTTGGCCTGGGCGGGCATGCCCTCGAAATAGTCAAGAGAAATCCTAAGGCTTCTCTCATCGGTTTCGACATCGATGAAATGTCTCTTCTTAAGGCAAAGGAAAAGCTTGATCCATATGCAGATAGAGTGACGCTTTATCACTCAGACTTCAGATATATCCCAGATCTTAAAATAGAATTTTCCAACATCAGGGGAATTTTGCTGGACTTAGGAATCTCCTCTTTTCAGCTTGATTCTCCAGAAAGGGGATTCAGCTTTAACCAGGATGGCCCTCTCGATATGAGGATGGACCTCCGAAACAAAATAACGGCTTATAAAATAATCAATAAGTATTCAGAACATAAACTCGCCCAAATTTTTCGAGAATACGGCGAACTCAGGCAGGCAAAAAGACTCGGCAAAGAAATTGTCTCAAGAAGAAAATCCGAAAAAATCGAAACAACAACCCAGCTTCGCCGCATTGTCGAAGGAATCTGTGGCTGGAGACCACAGAGAGGAAAGATTCATCCAGCTGCCAAAGTCTTTCAGGCATTACGCATTGAAATCAACCAGGAGTTAAAGAGCCTTTCCGGTTTCTTAGAGAGGATCACTCAAATAATTCCCAAAAAAGCCCATATCACCGCGATTTCCTTTCATTCCTTAGAAGATAGAATAATCAAGCATACTTTTGCCCACCTTGCTGCTACATACAATTCCCATCCTTTCCTTAAAATTTTGACAAAAAAACCCGTTATCCCCTCCCAAGAGGAGATTACCATCAATTTCAGATCAAGGTCAGCCAAGCTTAGAGCGGCTGAGAGAATTTAGATGGTAAGAAAAAAATACACCACAAAAGAGATAATGCTTTTTGTATCCTGCACAATTATCGTTATTTTTATTCTGACTTTCTACATCTGGCATCAGATGGAATCCATCAGAATAGGTTATGAAATAGGCAAACTCGAGGAGAAAGTTCTTACTCTCGGGAGACAAGTTGGTGAACTGCAAACAGAAAAATCTTCCCTCCTATCTCTTGACAGAGTCGAAAAAATTGCCAAAGAAGAACTGAATCTTGTCGAGCCAAAAAAAGAGCAGCTCGTCTACGATGAGTTTATTCCCTAACTTTAAAAAAAGAATTTATGAGCATTTTCTATCAGAAAAAAGCGCGAATAAGAATTATCATTCTGGGCTTTTTTTTTATGATCTGGTTAGTAGGGCTTACAATTCGCCTTCTTCAGCTCCAGGTTTTTGAACATCCCCGCCTGAAAACAGAGGTTCTAGAGCAAAATCAAAACAGGAATACTATCCATCCCAAAAGAGGAACGATCTACGACTGCACGGGCAATATTCTAGCCCGCAGCCTCCCGATCCAATCCGTCTTTCTTTCTCCTTTCAAAGGCGAACCCTCTCATCTTCAGCTCGAAAAAATAAAGAAGCTCAAGAAAATTTTAAACTTATCCGAGAACGAGCTTCAGAATATATATAAGAGAATAGAAAGAAATGCTTCTTTTATCTGGATAAAAAGAAAAGTTGACCCGGAAAAAGAAGAAAAAGTGAGGAACCTCTCCTTGAGTGGGATTTATTTTTTGGAGGAAAACAAAAGATTCTACCCGCACGGAAAGCTCGCCGCCCATCTCCTGGGAAGAGTAAACATTGACGATATCGGAGCCAGCGGGATTGAGTACAAATACAATTCAGTATTAGAAGGAAAAAAGGGGGAACATCTTATCCTGAGAGACGCCAAAAAGAGAGAGTACCGCTTTGAGATCCTGAAAGAACCAGAAGCCGGCAAAGACCTGATCCTGACAATAGATGAAACCATCCAGTATTACGCAGAAAAAGAGCTGGAAAAAGCTATGCTCAAAACCGGAGCTAGCTGGGGAACAGTTATCATTTCTCAACCTTCAACAGGAGAAATCCTGGCTATGGCGAATTATCCCACCGGCGACCTGAACAATCCTCCCCCGATGCCGCTCTCACTCGATAGAAATAAAGCCATCCACCACAATTTCGAACCCGGCTCCACTTTTAAGATCATCACAGCCTCGGCAGCCCTGGAAGCAAGAAAAGTAAATCTCTACGACTCCTTTGACTGCAGTAAAGGATTCATCCGTGTTGCAGGGAAGACAATCCGAGACCATGAACTATTCGGAATTCTCTCTTTTCCTGAAGTCATTATCCATTCTTCCAATGTGGGGACAATTCAATTCGGCCAATTAATAGGAGAAGAAATATTCTTCAAGACGATAAGAGCCTTTGGTTTCGGCCAAAAGACAGGAATTGACCTCCCTGCTGAAGAAAAGGGGATTTTCAGGCCGCTCGACAACTGGACCAAAATTTCTGCCTCCTCACTTTCCATCGGCTACGAAATCTCAGTAACAGCAGCCCAAATGCTCCAAGCAATAAACGCTATTGCTAACAAAGGTTTTATCATCAGCCCAAAGGTTGTAAAAAAAATCCTGAATTCCCCTGACGTTGCGACTGAAAAGCCTTATAGACGAAGAAGGATAATATCAGAAAGAACAGCTTTATTATTAACCGCCATTCTTCAAAAAGCTGTCCAAAGAGGAACAGGGATAACCGCCCGAATTAGAGGTTATAAAATTGCCGGGAAGACTGGAACAACCCAGAAATTCGATCCTTCCATCGGCGGCTATTCCTCCACCGCTCATACCTCCTCTTTTGCCGGTTTTGTTCCTGCAGACAATCCCGTTCTCTCCATGGTTGTGGTTATTGATGAACCCAAAGGTCCATATTCCGGAGGGGAAGTTGCCGCTCCTGTCTTCCGGGAGATTGCCAGCCTGGTTCTCCGCCAGCTGCACATTCCCAAGCAAGAAGAACAACTAAATACTATTATCGCCGAACGCCCCTTGAGGCAGGTCGAAAGATGAAACTCAAAGACTTGCTCAAAGGAGTTCCGCGTGTGCGCTTTAACGGAAACGAGAGAGAAGAAATTCAAGGAATTGCCTACTCTTCAAAGGATGTTCAGCCAGGCTTTCTATTTGCCGCTTTAAAAGGAGAGAAAAAAAACGGCTTTGAATTTATCGATGAGGCTCTCCTCAACGGTGCCGCTGTCTTTCTTTCAGAAAAGCCCAAACCAAAAAAATTCGGGAAAACCTGGCTTCAAGCCTCTGACGCCCGAGAAGCACTCGCCCTGTGCTCGGCCAATTTTTATTCTCAACCCTCCCAAAAAATGAAAGTTGTCGGCATCACAGGGACAAAAGGAAAAACCACAATCACCTACTTGCTCGAGGAAATACTAAAAAAATCTCATTTCCTTCCCGCGGTAATCGGAACAATCTCCTACCGAGGTCCCCGTATAAAAATCTCCGCCGAAAGAACTACTCCCGAAGCTCCTGATTTGCAGAGAATGCTGGCGGAAATGCTTGCTCAGGAAGTGACACACTGTTTGATTGAAGTCTCCTCTCATGCCTTAGACCTCCGGAGGGTCCTGGGCATAGGGTTTGATATTGCCCTTTTCACAAACTTAAGCGGTGACCATCTGGACTACCATCACACCATGGAAAGATATTTCGAAGCCAAAAAAAAACTTTTCTTCCTCAACCATAAAAAAAGAACGGCAGTAATCAACTCCGATGATCCATGGGGAAAAAAACTGATATCAGAGCTTCCCTCAGGAGTCGTCACCTATGGCCTCGGGCCAGGCGCGCACATAAGAGGCGAAAATTTCAAACTCACCGAAAAAGGAATAGAGTTTTCGGCTAAATATCCAGCAGGAAAGCTCCCTGTTTCTTCACCTCTTCTGGGTAAGCCTAACCTCTACAACATCCTGGCCTCGATTGCCGTGGCTCTATCATTGAACATACCTGTATCAGCGATAAAAGAAGGCATAGCCTCACTTCAAGAGGTACCGGGAAGGTTTGAGAAAATAAAAAATACCCTTGGACTCCATATCTTTGTCGATTATGCCCATACTGACGATGCCCTCAAGAATTTACTGGAAACCGTTCGCGAACTTAACCCCAAGCGCATCATTTTAATCTTCGGAGCTGGTGGAGACCGGGACAAAACAAAAAGACCAAGGATGGGGGAAGTTGCCGGAAACCTTGCTGACTGGACCATTCTCACCTCTGATAATCCTCGTTCAGAAGATCCCCTGGCTATAATCTCAGATATAGAAAAAGGTATTAAAAAAACCGGGGCAAAGAATTACAAAATTCTGCCAGATAGAAAAGAAGCCATCGAACATGCTCTCTCCTTTGGAGAAAAAGGAGATTACATCCTTGTTGCCGGAAAAGGACACGAATACTATCAAATCATCAAGGATAAAGTCATTCCTTTCAAGGATGCCGATGTCATAAGAGGCATTCTTGGAATAAAGGAGCCAACCTGAAATTGGTTAATCTCCGCTTGAGCGAAACAGCAGAAAAAATGGGGGGGAAAATCCTTCAGGGCTCGCCCTCTCTCTTATTTCATAAATTCAATATAGATTCTCGTCTAACAGAGCCGGGTGAACTCTTTTTTGCTTTAGTTTCCGACCGGAACGGCCATGATTTTGTCCCCGCAGCAGTCAAGAAAGGAGCTTCAGGTGCTGTTATTTCCCATAAGATAACCATTCCCGACAAGGACATCGCTCTGATTCAGGTCAAGGACACTCTCGAAGCCCTCCATAAACTCGCTGGACAGGTCCTCTCCGAGCATCCTGTCAAAGTGATCGGGGTTACAGGAAGCATAGGAAAAACAACAACCAAAGAGTTCACCTGGCGCCTCCTTTCTCGAAATTTAAACGTCCTCAAGTCTGAAGGAAACTTTAACAACCAGTTGGGCGTTCCCCTTTCCCTTCTTAAACTGACGGATAAACATGAGGTCGCAGTGCTGGAAATGGCCATGTCCGCTCCAGGTGAAATAAAAACTCTGACAAAGATTGCTCCTCCAGACATAGCTGTCATAACTAACATCAAACCTGTTCACCTCCAGTTTTTCAACTCCATAGAAGAGATCGCCTTAGCCAAAAAAGAGATTCTCGATGGGGCCAAAAATGACGGAATAGCGGTCCTCAACGGAGATGACCCCCTGGTCAAAAAAATAGCAGAAGATTGGAAGGGCAAGAAGATCTTATTCGGTCTTTCTGCGGAATGTGAAGTTCGGGCCCAGAACATCCAAAAAGTTGGCTGGGAAGGAATGTCTTTCGAGCTAAGATACGGAAACAGGGAGGAGAAAATAAGCCTTCCTTTCTTCTATGAAAGCCACCTCTACAATTTCCTGGCAGCTTCGGCCGCAGCAAAGGCTTTAGCCGTCCCCTTCGAGGATATTCTCCCTCAAATAATAACACTCAAGCTCTTATCCAATAGAGGTACCTTCGTTTGCTTAGCAAAAAACATCAGGCTTATAGATGATTCTTACAACTCAAACCCGGCAGCACTCGAAGCAGCTTTGAAGGCGCTGGCTCCTCTCCCCTCCAAGAGAAAAATAGCGGTCTTGGGCGATATGCTGGAGCTTGGAGAAAAAGAGGTTGAATACCATATTCAGGCTGGAAAACAAGTTGCAGAATCGGGATGGGACATCCTGGTAACAGTGGGTATTCTTAGCCAGCATATGGCTGAAGGAGCTCTTTCTTCAGGAATGCGGGCAGACCAAATCTTCTCCTTTAAAACTTCAAAAGAGGCTGCAGAAGAAATATTACCTCTCATCCAGGAAGGGGATCTTATCCTGGTCAAGAGCTCAAGAAAAATAGAAATAGAAAAAATTGTCGAAAGATTAAAAATGGAAAGGCAATAACGTGCTTTATTATCTTCTGGTTCCGCTGAGAGAATACTTTGTTTTCTTCAATGTATTCCGCTACATCACAGTAAGAACAGCCCTGGCCGGAATAACAGCCTTTCTTATATGCCTTATTTTTGGCCCATGGGTCATCAAGATGCTGAATAAATACCAGATAGGAGAGGAGATCAGCCCTGACGGACCCGCATCTCACCTGGAAAAAAGAGGAACCCCCTCGATGGGAGGAATTCTTATCATCGGGGCGACAATAATCCCTGCGTTTCTCTGGGGAGATCTGAGTAATACTTATGTGAGACTGGCAATGAGTACCATGCTGTTATTTGGTCTTCTCGGCTTCTGGGATGATTTCCTGAAAATCAAAAGGACAAAATCTAAAGGACTCATCATACGCCATAAGCTTTTTTTTCAAATTGGCATATCTGCAGTCATCGGATTTATTCTGATTTATCTTGGCTTTACAGGGGAGTTCAGCCTTCATTTGAGTCTTCCTTTCTTTAAGAAATGGTTTCCTTATTTTGGTTGGTTTTATCTCCCCTGGATTATGCTTATTCTGGTGGGGTCATCAAATTCGGTTAACCTTGCTGACGGACTTGATGGACTGGCCATCGGTCTTACTCTCATCAGTTCCAGCGCCTTTATAGTTCTTTGCTATGTCGTGGGTCGCGCTGACTGGTCTGAATTCCTGAATATTGTCCGGGTTCCTGCTGCAGCCGAACTCACGGTGTTTGCGGGAGCTATGGCCGGCGCCTGCTTAGGCTTTCTCTGGTTTAACTGCCATCCCGCCCAAATATTTATGGGAGACGCCGGAGCATTATCTCTGGGAGGAACCATCGGTATCATCGCTATCCTGATAAAACAAGAATTTCTTCTTTTCATGGTTGCTGGAGTCTTCATCCTGGAAGCACTATCTGTCCTTCTTCAAGTTTCTTACTTCAAACTGACCGGAGGAAAAAGAATTTTCAAGATGGCCCCTCTCCATCATCACTTCGAGCTCATAGGATGGTCTGAGGAGAAGATCGTCATTCGGTTCTGGATCGCTGGAATCGTCTTTGCCCTCTTCAGCCTCACCGCTCTGAAACTGAGGTAAAATGAATCTGGAAGGAAAAAGAGTTTTGGTCGTAGGCTTAGGTAGTACAGGCGAAGCTCTCTGCAATTTTCTTCTCCATCACGGAGCTCGGGTGAAGGTCAGCGAAAAGAAGAAGCCGGAAGAAATGGGTCAAAAAATCTCATCCTGGGAGGAAAAGGGCGTTGCAGTAGAAACCGGAACGCACGATCAAAAATCCTTCATGGAAGCTGATTTGATTGTGCCCAGCCCGGGAGTTCCCTGGCTCCCCGAGCTTGAAGCCGCCAGAGCGAACGGAGTAAAAATCATCTCCGAAATAGAGCTGGCCTACAAATTCTTAAAGGGAAAAATTGTGGGCATAACCGGATCGAACGGGAAATCCACTACAGCTACATTAACCCAAAAAATCCTGGAAGAAGGGGGACTCAAAACTTATCTTGCCGGCAATATAGGAACACCTTTGATAAGTTTTGTCGATAACAGCGAAGACGATCATATTTATGTTACGGAAATCTCAAGCTTCCAGCTTGTACATATCGAAGAATTCAGAGTCTCTATCTCAGTTCTTCTCAACATCTCTCCGGATCACCTGGACTGGCATCCTTCCTTCGCAGATTATTACGAGGCAAAAAAGAAACTCATCGTCTCTCAGAGAGAGCACGATATAGCTATTCTTAATCGAGATGACCCGCTGGTCTGGGCGTTAAAAGAGGAAGGGGAATTTCAGGTTTACGCTTTCAGCCGAAACGGCAAAGTTTCCCCGGGATGTTTTCTTAACGGAGATTGGATCGTTCTTTCTAACAAAGAAGAGGAGAAGCTCATTGAAACTTCTGTAATTCCTCTTCTCGGAATCCACAACCAGGAGAACATCATGGCCAGTGCCTTGGTGGGTCATATCCTGGGTATCCCGCTCTCCAGAATAAAAGAACCGATCAAAAACTTTCGAGGTCTTGAGCACAGGCTTGAGAAAGTTGCAACTATAAGAGGAGTTGATTTTTATGATGATTCCAAAGCCACAAACGTGGACGCTACCTCAAAATCTATCCAGAGCTTTGACCGCAAAATCATTCTCATCTTAGGAGGAAGGGATAAGGGAGGTGATTTTAAGAAATTAAGAAAACCTGTCAAAGAAAACGTAAAAAGGATCATCCTCCTTGGCGAGGCCAGGGAAAAAATAAGAACTGCCCTCAAGGGAATTGTTCCGATGGAGACTGTCTCCTCTATCGAAGAGGCAGTGAGACTCGGTTATTCACGAGCGAAACCGCAAGAAGTGATGCTTCTTGCGCCGGCCTGCACAAGCTTTGACATGTTTCAAAACTTTGAAGAAAGGGGCAAGGTTTTCAAGCGCGAAGTGCTATCCCTTGAAAAAGAGCTCGGGAAAGAGAGGCCATAAGAATTATGGAAATATTCAGACCTTACGGTTTCGACAAGCCTCTTTTCTTCACGACTCTCATCATGATCGCCATGGGGCTAATCATGGTTTACAGTTCTTCAGCCATTTTAGCCAGTGAAAAACATGAGAATTCTTTCCATTTCTTCATAAATCAAAGCATTGCGGCTGGGATTGGAATAGTCCTTATTTTTCTGATGATGCCCATAAGAAAACCATTTTTCCAAAATTTTTACTTCGTCCATGGACTTCTTATCCTCTCTTTTGCTCTCCTGGTGCTCTGCTTACTCATGCCAGCTTTGGCTAATACAAACCGCTGGATCCAGCTCTTCGGCCTCAGGTTCCAACCATCGGAACTGGCAAAAATCAGCCTGATCCTGTTTTTTGCCTCCTATTTTAACCGGAAAAAAGAAAAATTGAATGAATTTCAAACCCTTCTTTTCCCCCTGACAGTTCTTTTTCTGTTTATCCTCTTAATCATAAAGGAGCCTGATTACGGTACTGCCCTTCTCATCTTTATCATCTGCTCGATAATGCTCTTCATCGGGGGAGTGAAGTTCAAACACCTATGTTACCTGGGAATCCTGTTTTTGGGTCTTTTTGCCTTTTATCTTTTCCAGGCTTCATACAGAATAGACAGAGTCTTCACCTTTTTATCGCCTACAAAAGATCCCCAGGGCGCTGGTTTCCAGAGTATCCAATCAAAGCTGGCAGTTGGCTCAGGAGGTTTCTTCGGGGTAAGTATCGGAGAAAGCACCCAAAAACTTTTCTTTCTTCCCTGCGCTCACACTGACTACATATATGCAATTTTGGGCGAAGAGATAGGCTTTATAGGCGCCATATTCACCCTGCTTCTCTTCTTTGTTTTTTTCTGGAGAGGACTGGTGATTTCCCAAAGAGCACCCAATTTCTTTTCGCAAATTGTCGCCGCAGGACTAACGATGGCCATCTTTTCTCAAGCTTTGCTGAACATAAGCATTGTCCTGGGTTTGGGTCCACCAACCGGCATCCCCCTTCCTCTGATCAGTTTCGGAAGGTCTTCTCTCATATGTACTCTTTTCAGCATAGGCATTCTTCTCAATATCTCGCAGAGAAGGGGTACCAGTCGAATAAGAAAAGGTGGGTTTGATAAATCAAACCCTTACAGATAATTAAAAATGAAGGAGAAAAAAATCATCATAAGCGGCGGAGGAACTGCGGGCCATCTTTACCCGGCCTTAGCTGTGGGAGATAAATTAAAAGAAAAAGATCCTGCTCTTCATTTGACTTTTATCGGGAGCAGGAGGGAAGTGGAAATAAACATAATGAAGCATTATCAGGTGAATTTTGTCGCATTGAAAATCGAGGGAATTAAGGGAAGAGGCCTGAAAGCGGTAAAATCTCTTCTTCTCCTTCCTCTCTCCTTCTTGAAATCTTTCGTTATTCTCCTCCGCCTAAGACCCGGGCTGGTCATAGGAGCAGGAGGTTATAGTTCAGGGCCCGTTGTACTTCTTGCCTCCTTGATGAAAATCCCAACGCTTATCCTTGAACAGAATCTTTACCCCGGTTTCACAAACCGCCTTCTGATTCCCTGGGTGCGCCAAGCAGTAGTCTCTTTTAAAAGCTCTCTTCCCTCTTTCAAGGGAAAAGGAATATTTATAGGGAATCCTGTAAGAGAGGCGTTCTATCATCTCTCTCCCAAGGAAAAGTCGGAAAAACTCACAGTTCTTATCTTCGGAGGAAGCCAGGGATCTCATTTCTTGAACAAGACCATGATAGCCTCTCTTCCTCTTCTCAAAAAAGAAATAAAGAATTTAAGAATCTTCCATCAGACTGGAAAAAAAGATTATGAATGGGTCAAAATAAATTACGCTCAAAACGGGTTTAATGAAGTAACCGTCGCACCCTATTTTTTTGAAATGGCCGATTATTTTCAGAAATCAGATTTAATCATAAGCCGAGCAGGAGCGACCACCATAGCTGAGCTTATCGCATCTCAAAAGGCATCTTTGCTGATTCCTTTTTCTCAAGCTACGGACAATCACCAGTATTTTAATGCCAGAGAATTGGAAAAAATAAGGGGCGCTGAGATCATTCTTGAAAAGGAATTCACGCCCGAAATCTTCGCCGATAAAATATTTTCTTTTCTGCAAAACAAGGACAAGATAACCCTAATGGAAAAAAACTTGGTTCCGCTGAAAACAGAAAAAGTGTCAGAGAAAATCTCGAATCTCTGTTTTAAACTTATGGAGGCGTAGCTAAAGGAGTGAACCAGTGGTAAAACGCGTTTACAAAAAGCTCAATAACATCCACATGGTCGGCATCGGAGGCACGGGCATGAGCGGTATAGCAGAGGTGCTCTTGAACATGGATTACAATATCTCAGGAACAGATATTGAGGAGAGCGAAGTGACTCAGCGCCTCGCTCGCTTCGGAGCAAAGATATCTATCGGTCATAAAGCAGAAAAAGTAGAGGGAGCTGATGTAGTTGTTATCTCTTCCGCCATAAAAAAGGACAATGTCGAAGTCAAAGAAGCAAGGCGCCGCAAAATACCTGTTATTCCCAGGGCAGAAATGCTGGCAGAGTTGATGCGGATGAAGTACGGAATTGCTGTAGCAGGATCCCACGGCAAAACATCTGCTACCTCGATGATTGCTCAGGTCCTCGAATCGGGCGGCTTTGACCCGACCATTATCGTCGGCGGCCGTCTGAGCACAGTCGGCGCCCATGGAAAACTGGGAGACGGGGATTTCATCGTAGCCGAAGCGGATGAAAGCGACAGATCATTCCTCTATCTATCTCCTTTTATCGCTGTGCTTACGAACCTGGATGATGAACATTTAGATCAATACACGACAGTGGATGAGGTCAAAAAAGCATTTATCAATTTTGCCAACAAAGTTCCGTTTTATTGCCCTATAGTTCTCTGCCTTGACGACTCAAATCTCAAAGATTTGATTCCCTCGCTTGATCGAAGAATAATCAACTATGGATTCTCCCCCTACGCCGATATCTTTGCCAGATACAGACACTTTGATAAATTCTCGACCACTTCTACACTCTACCGGAAGGGCAAGGAATTGGGGAAACTGAGGCTCAACGTCCCCGGGAATCACAATATTTACAATGCCATGGCCGCAGTGGCTGTCGGGTTGGATTTAGATATCCCCCCGCGCCTTATTCTGAAGGCTTTAGAAAGTTTTAAAGGCACCGGCCGCCGTTTTGAATTAAAGAAAATAGTCCGGGATATCATGATCATCGATGACTATGCCCATCACCCAACAGAAATAATAGCCACTTTAGAGGCGGCGAAGAGAGGCTGGAAACGAAGGCGTGTTGTAGTCTTCCAGCCACATCGCTTCAGCCGCCTCTCTCTTCTCATGAAAAGCTTTGCCGCAGCCTTCATCGATGCAGATGTTCTTATCACCACAGAAATATACGCGGCAGGAGAAAAACCCATTGCCGGCGTCTCCGGCAGAGCTCTTTATCAGGAAATCAAACAGTCCGGGCATAAAAATGTTTTTTTTGAACATAATATGAAAAATATCCCCCCGCTCGTAGGCAAAGTTGCTCAGAGCGGGGATTTAATTCTTGTCCTGGGAGCAGGAAACATCTACAAGATTATTCCGGATATCATAAAAACCCTGGAGGGAAGAGGATAACAGTGGCGTCTCACCTTAATCCGCCTTTGAAGACAAGAGCAGGGCCCTTCTTATCCCAGCATATGCAGTTCCAGCGAGGAGAAGGGAAAACAAAGACAAAAAAAGTCCAGAAAAAAGCGAAGCTCAAATTCTGGCACATTTTTTTCTATCTCCTTCTTATAGGCGGAATTTTCTATTCCGTCCAGAAATCTTATCTTTTCCTGATTTCTTGGGATAATCTGGAAGTAAAAGATATGATAATCGTGTGTCGCAATCCTGACGTAAAAGAAGAAATCCAACAAAATTTAGAGAATATAAACTTGGGAAATATTCTTCTCTTCGATATTGAGCATCTCCAGGAGGCGTTGGCAGCTCACAGATGGGTTAAAGAGGTCCGTATAAGGAAAATTTTACCCTCTACTCTAAAGATCGAAATAAAAGATAGAACGCCCCTCGCCCTGTTGAAAAGAGAAAACCTTTATCTTATTGACGAAGAAGGTATTCATCTCGAGAGAATCGAATCAAGAGAAAAATTAGATCTTCCCCTTCTCGTCGATTCGAATAATTTTAAAAAAGACTATAAGGAAAAACTAAAATTAGCATGGGAATGTCTTCGCAGCTTATCTCCTTCGGAGAAAGAGCAGCTTGAGGTTCTGGACCTTAGTGAATACGAAAATATTACTGTTCAACTTAAAAAGAAAAAGACAAAGCTCATTCTTGGCAATGATATGTTTTCCCAGAAGCTCAAAACGTTCCAAAAATACAGCGCCAGGTTAGGAAAGTTTGGAAACCTCGAATATGTTGACCTCCGCTTTCCTGATCGGTTCATCATCAAACCAAAGAAAAATCCGTACAGGGCAAGCATTCCCAAGCCTAAGAGGGAGGCAAACTAATGCCTAAAAATAATTATATTGTCGGACTTGACATAGGGACAAAAAAAACTGCAGCTATTATCGGTGAAATCACAGAGGATAAAAAAATCGAGATTATTGGCATAGGGACAACCGACTCCAGAGGACTTAGAAAAGGAGTTGTGGTCAACCTGGAAGCCACAGTAACTGCGATCAAAAAAGCCCAGGAAGAGGCAGAGCTTATGGCAGGAGTCGAAATAGATTCGGCCTTTGTTGGAATTTCCGGAGCACATATAAAAAGTTTTAACAGCAGAGGAGTTATTGCTGTCTCGGGTAAAAACAAAGAGATAACCCCGGAAGACATCGAACGAGTTATCGACCAATCCAAGGCTGTCTCCATCCCCCCTGATAGAGAGATCATTCATATTATTCCTCAAGAATTTGTTGTTGATGAGCAAGATGGAATAAAAGATCCACGCGGCATGAGCGGAATAAAGCTCGAAGTCAATGTTCACATCGTGACCAGCGCAACGACTTCTGTTCAAAACCTGAAAACATGCATCGAAAGAGCTGGGATTGAAATCGAGCGAATTGTTCTCAACCAGATCGCAGCGAGCAACTCTACCCTTACACATGACGAAATGGAGCTTGGAGTGGGCATGATCGATATGGGCGGAGGAACAACGGAAGTAGCCATTTTTGAACGAGGAAGCTTGTGGTACACATCCATAATCCCGATCGGAGGAGATAATTTCACCAATGACATCGCTGTCGGACTCCGCACACCAATCCCTGAAGCAGAAAGGATAAAGAAGAAATTTGGCTGTGTATCCAGTCCCCCCATGGACGAGGAGGATACTATTGAAGTCCCCTCAATGGGCAGGGGGAAAAAGCCTCGTATACTATCCAGACAGTTATTAGCTGATATCATTCAACCCCGGGCAGAGGAAATCTTCCGTTTGGTTGATAATGATATCAAAAGGATGGGATACGAGAAATCTCTTAATTCTGGAATAGTCATCACAGGCGGAACAGCGCTGCTGGAAGGACTGGAAGAAGTCGCAGAGGAAATTTTTGATTTACCTGTGCGGCGCGGCGATCCAAGCGGCATAGGAGGGTTGGCAGAGAGAGTCAACACCCCAGATTATGCCGCTTCAGTTGGTCTTATCCTGTTCGGGTATGACCAGTGGAAAGAAAAAACTCTATCTAAGGATAGAAAAAGAAGTCTTTGGGTTAAATTTAAAGAATGGCTCAAAGAGGCATAGGAGGTAAGAATGAGTGAAGGAACAAAAAATAAATTAAAATTTCGCTTGGTAGAAGAACATGATGGGGCCAAAATAAAAGTTGTTGGGATTGGTGGAGGCGGTGGAAATGCCATAAACAGGATGATTGAAGCAGGAATCGAAGGAGTGAAATTTATCACAGTCAATACAGACCTTCAGGCTCTCAACAGCACCAAAGCAAGGACTCAGGTCCAGATTGGAGAGCAGCTTACAAAAGGACTGGGATCCGGCGGAAGGCCGGATATCGGAAAACAAGCAGCCATGGAAGATACGGAAAAATTAGTCAGTGTCCTTGAAGATTCAGACATGGTCTTTCTGACCGCTGGCTTAGGCGGAGGCACAGGGACAGGCGCGACTCCGGTCCTGGCAAATCTCGCCTCAGAAATGGACATTCTGGCGATTGCCATAGTAACCCTGCCCTTTCAGTTTGAAGGAAGAATCAGAGCTAAGCAAGCAGAAGAAGGCCTGGCAGAATTAAAAACTTCTGTTGACACGGTTATTTCCATACCAAATGAAAGGCTGCTCGAGACAGTCACGCTGGATACTTCTATCCAGGATGCCTTCAAAATGGCTGACGACATATTACGGCAGGCAGCACAGGGAATTTCCGATCTCATTACCAAGCCAGGACTGATCAACCTGGACTTTGCTGATGTCAAATCAATCATGAAAGGCATGGGTATGGCCTTCATGGGGACAGGATTAGCATCCGGCGAAAACAGAGCTGCGGATGCTGCCCAAAAGGCAATATCCAGTCCTCTTCTAGTTGATACCTCGATCGAAGGAGCTCAAGGAGTCCTTATCAATATAACCGGCGGGAGAGATCTCACTCTTCACGAAGTCTCTACAGCCTCGCAGCTTATTCACAGCCAGGCTCATCCAGAAGCCAATATCATTTTTGGCACAGTGATCGACGAAAACATGAAAGAAATGGCTAAAGTTACTGTCATCGCCACAGGTTTTGGGCTTGCACCGCGGAGGGAAATTGCACGTCAAGCAGACATCTCTTCCCTTGCGCAAGAAGCTCCTTCCCTTAAGGTTAAGAGTGATACACCTCCTTATTTATTCGAGCCAAAGGGAAGCGAGGTTCTCTGGAACAGACCGGCTTGGGAAAAACAATGGGAACCCTACGAAACCCCCTCTTTCATCAGAAAAAACAAACAAATCCCTATAAGGAAAATCCCTCGTGAAGTCAGCTGACCTTGCAGTTGTAAACTGTGAGCAACTTCTTACCTGCAGGGGGCAGATACCTAAGAGAGCGGACGCCCTCCAAGATGTCGGGCTTCTGGAGAAAGCCTGCATCGCTTCATATAAAGGAAAGATTATTTTTTTGGGAGAGGAGAAAAAATTAAAAAAAGAAGTTCAATTGGAAGAAGATGGCAATTGTATCGATGGAACCGGTCTGGTCGCACTTCCGGGCTTTGTTGACTCTCACACACACCTCCCTTTTGCTGGAACAAGGGAGGAAGAATTTGTTCTCCGTATTAAAGGCTACTCGTACCAGGAGTTGGCAAAAAAAGGCTTAGGAATTCAGACAACAGTAAAAGCAACCCGTCAAGCTTCCAAGAAGGAACTCCTCTCCCTTTCTCTTAATCGCCTCGATAGTATGCTTCTTTTGGGAACTACGACTGCCGAAGCCAAGAGCGGCTACGGCTTGAACCTTAAAGACGAGATAAAACAGCTTGAAACGCTCGAAGAGCTTCGAAAGCTCCATCCCATCGATATCGTCCCCACCTTTATGGGCGCCCATGAAATCCCAGAAGAACACAGGTCTCGAAAAAACGATTATATCGAGCTTCTCATTCATAAAATCCTACCCGAGGTAAAAGAAAAAAATTTGGCCGAGTTCTTTGATGTCTTCTGTGAGGAGGGAGTTTTCTCCCTTGATGAGACAAGAAAATTAGTCAGGGCTGCCAAAGCAGCAGGATTTAAAATCAAAATCCACGCCGATGAATTCTCTCCTTTGGGAGGAGCAAAGCTTGCCGCAGAGGAGGAAGCCACATCTGCTGACCATCTCATCAACATTACCGAGGAAGGAATCCAGGAACTCGCAAAAAGCCAAACAGCCGCTACCCTGCTCCCTGCAGTCTCTTTCTTCCTCATGCATGAGAAGAAAGCACCCGCCCGAAAACTCATCGAAGAAGGTGCCATCGTCGCTTTGGCTACGGATTTTAATCCCGGAAGCTCGATGACAGAATCCATGCTTTTTGTCCTCCAGCTTGCTGTTTTCACCCTGAAGATGAGCATAGAAGAAGCCATCAATGCCGCGACGGCAAATGCTGCCTATGCTCTGGCAAAGCATGAAGAGGTGGGAAGTCTTGAAGTCGGGAAAAAAATGGATGTTGTTTTATGGGACGTTCCCAATTATCCCACCCTTGTCTATCACTTGGGCATTAATCCCTTGAAACATGTCATAAAGAATGGGAAAATTGTGGCCAGGGATGGGAAAATTTTAGCTAAAGAGGAAGAAGTTCTAAGGGAGAATTAAAACCTGTAATTTGTTTATTTTCCTAAATTTCTCCTTTTTAACCTCAACAACTTGAATTCAAATATTAGATATGATATGCAAATTATAGAAGATAATAAATTAAAAATATTTATAAAAAGTATCGTTCATGATTCCCATTGAGCATCTGGCAAGGTTAACAGTGGAGTTTTGAAAGGAATTTGGGCCGAGAACGGTCTCGGCCCGGACCATGTGAAAAACGCTTAGAGCGTCGAATAACAAAACCCACTGAAATTCGGCGCGTTTTTAGATTTTCCGATCAGGCTCCAGGCTCGGTCGGGCCCTCTCGGAAGAGCGCCTCGAACCCGGCTCTTGAGAACAAGGAGGGGCACTCTTTTTGATTGTCGCCTAAATTCATCTGGTCTTTTGCATCTTTATCCAGAATATGTAATAATGAACCAAAATGAGTTTCAAATTCTTCTAATTTAGCACAAAAACCCCGTTTCTGTTGAGCTTTTTTTGTGTTGTTTTATTTTTTTGTTAAGTAGCTCAATTATGGCACAAATAGTAAAAGGGGTTGGGAATCGTTCTCCGGATGGTATTGGTTCGCCACTGAAAAAGTCGGAAATCAATATCTATCATCGATGGCCGAGAAGTTAAGGATACTATTTGGTATGGATTTGTTCAAGGTCAATTTGAGGAATGGGGAAATTTTTCACAAGCCGAGATTGAAAGCCTTAGTCCTAAAACTTGGGAGATCCCAAAAGAGAATCTGCATTTTTCGGGAAGGAGGCGACATTGACGGAAGCCATTTTAATCAGTGTCGTGGTGCTCTGCATTTGGGCCCTATGGCTCGAGATCAAGGATGCCGGGTCCTGGGGGATTCAAAAAAAGTAAACCGCGAGCTGCTGAAACGCCGAAAAAAGAAGGTGACGGAATTAAGCGAGAAAAAAATCTTTAGCATTAAAAATAAACTTTAGGAGGACTGAATGAGAGTCAAAATTTGGATAATCCTGACTTTATTTTTCGCAGCGATTCTCTTTATTAGCTGTGGAGGAGGAGTGAAATAAAAGATATAACACGAAAGATAGGGATAGTGATAATGGCTTTAGTTATTGGGGCAACAATTGTGATGATAGTGGGGACGGTGGTGATAATATGGCTAGTTACGGGATAAAGAGGAGGAGCTCAAGAATATGAAAAAAAAATATGCACATGCTCTTATGATTTCTCTTCTCTGTCTTATAATTAGTTTTGGCTGTGGGAAAAAGACAACAGAAATTTCACCAGAGGTTGCTTCCTCAGATGAAGCCCTGTTTAAGCTTGGAGAGAAATTTATTAAGAAAGATCCCGAAAAAGCTCGTCTATATTTAAGGCAAGTCATTGATTCCTTCCCTAAGAGCTTTTATGCTCAACAGGCCAAATTGGCCATTGCTGATTCATATTATCGAAAGAGAGACGAAGGAAGCATGATACTGGCTGCATCTGAATACAGTGAGTTTATATCCCTCTTTCCCTACAGTCCTTCTGCGCCCCTTGCTCAGAATCAAATTGCCATGACTTTCTATAGAAAAGTCCTGAAGCCTGGGAGGGATCAGACAAAAACAAAACAGGCCCTGGCAGAATTTAAAAAAGTCGTTACTAATTATCCATTGAGTGAAGAAGCAAAATCTGCCCAGGAAAAAATATTAGACTGCGAAGATAGACTGGCAGAACACACTCTCCAAATAGGAGTCCATTATTACAGAATAAAAGCGTATAACGCAGCCCTAAGCAGGTTAACAGAGATCCTGACAAACTATCCCAACTTTTCAAGCATGGATAAAGTTTATTACTATTTAGGTAATTCCTATTATAAATGGAAAAAGTTCGAGCAGAGCATCCCGTATTTCACTAAATTGATATCTGATTTTTCCCAAAGCAAATTTGCAAAAAAAGCTATAGGCAAACTTGAAGAAATAAAAAAGAAAAAAGAAGAAATTTAAAAAAGAAGTTTTTTTATATTTAGGTATTAAAAAACAGTCAAAGTTTTAATCTACACTAATCAAATGAAACTGAATTCAGGCGGCAAAAAAAGGGCGTTCCCACTTTTTTTGGTTCCCATTCAACCTCTTTTGTAAGCACAATTTTTAAGGCCGGTTCTGGCGCTCTTCCGGCCTTGCCGCCTAAAAAAAAAGATAGGTGAAAAAATGGCAAGGAAACGAACATTAAACTACAAAAACGAAGCGAGCGAAGCAATCAAGAGAGTAGAGAGGATCATCCAGAAGTGGGAAGAAAACTGGCTCAAGAACCACGAGGCACTCGAGCTGCTGATCCCCGATCTAAAGACAATCATATGCTACTTTGAGAGAATCCAGGACGAAATCGACGAGCTCAAGAAGAGGCTCTGTGAGTAAGGCCAACACAGCGACTAAGCGGAAAAGGAAGGAGAGAAGGGAGAGAGAGAAGGAAAAAATCTAAACCTATGATATTTTTAATTTTAGGTATTTCGCTCTTGGTTTTGGGAAGATGTATTAATCGCTCTTATAAGATCCTCTCTTTCTACCCGGGCCCGAAAAGCTGCCTCGTAGCGATATTAGATCTAACTGGATTCGCCTTCGTTGTAATTTTTATAATCAAAATAATCAAAAGGCTTATTATGTGGCTTTAAGAGAGACATGAGGAAAGAAAGGAGAGAAATGAGAAGAAGAGGCAAGGGCTTCAATTTAAACGATGACTTTTTAAAAGGAGAGTTTACATGGTGAAGAAAATAACTGAAAGCGATGGTTTTACCTTTTATGAACCCGATGATGATTTAATAAAAGACCCGATAATGGAGATCAGATTGACATCGAGAAAGAAAATTCTTTGGCCAACCGATTTTAGTGAGCCATCCTATGAGGCGTTTAAAACAGCGAAAGAATTAGCCTTGCATTTCTCTTCTGAGCTATATCTCGTTCATGTTATCACGCCCATGCCTCCTCTTGTGGAAATTCCGCGAGATCGGCCAAGCTTTAATGTTTCGTTGTATAGGAAAGAGCTCCGATCTTCCGCAGAAAAATCACTTCAGGAAGTGATTAATAAAAAGATTTCCAAGAGACCGAAGGTGCATGCTGTTGTTGCGCATGGAGACCCAGCTGTTGAAATCACTCGCATTGCCAAAAGGGAACATGTTGAGCTTATTGTTATTGCAACTCACGGTACCACTGGCCAGCGGCGTTTCTTTTTAGGATCGGTTGCTGAGAAGTTAGTACGGATTGCCTCCACTCCCATACTAACTATTCGAGCTCCTTATAAAGAGGAATAATTAGCTTAGAGATTGGTTCATTAATTATGAAGGATCAGCATATTTTAGGTAATGCATTTTACACGGGAGTTGGTTACACCTTAGGCTGCGATTGTTCGCTTTCGATCTCTAAAGAGCGAAGAAGAATTTATCAATGGAAATTGAAATATAAGGAGGTTTTAAGAGGATGAAAAGGAACTTTACACCAACGCAGGTGACAAAGGGTAAGGTAGATTATAGCGTTGAAGAGTTTTTAAGAGACTTATTGGAAGAAGTAAAATCTAATATGTCCAAAGAGGTCCTTAATCGTCTACCCGAAGGGAAAGAGAGAGACAGAAAATTTAACGAAGTGACAAGAACTGTTTTTAATTTTGTATGTGATATCTGTTACTTGGCTGTGCTCGAGAAGTCCCACGTGGAATTAATCCTTAAACAGTCTAACGAAGTGGAAAAAGAGCTTATAAAGAAGACAATCAAGGAGAATAAGAACAACATTGATATGCTGCAAGCCATCTTGATGAGGCATATAGCAAGAGGACTCAATAAGGGATTAACTAAAAAACAAGCTGCAAAAGCTGCAATTGATTATAGAAATGAATTAATTTCTAAATGGAGAAAGTAGGAATATAGGTTTAAAAAACAAAAGATAAAACCTAAGCAAATTATAGAAGAAAATAAATTAAAAATATTTATAAAAAGTATCGTTCATGATTCCCATTGAGCATCTGGCAAGGTTAACATCTAAGATTTCAGCCCCATTCTTAGATCGGACACTCAAAGCTCTGTCCTCAAGTAAAAAAATTAATAATTTTTTAAAGAGATTAGAAACTAAACGTCTTCGCAAAATAGATAGACTAAAAAGAATATTAATTATTCCTGATATCAATATTGGTGATGCAATTATCACCCAATCATTCATATCTCCATTAAAGTATTTTTTCCCAGACATGGAAATTAGCTATGTCTATCAATGTAAAGCTTACCCTCTAATTAAAGCAAATCCTAATATAGATAGACATTTTCCGTTGTTCAGAAATCTCGGCTATCCTTCTAAAAGAGATTGTAAAATTTTGAGAAACATAATTGAAAGATATGATTTCGACTTAATCTTCAATTTTTGTCCCTATCTCTCCACTAACAATTTTAAATACGCCAATTCATCTGTTATTTATCCAATAAGATTTATAGCTAATATTATTCGGAATTACACTTCAGATAGCCGCAAGGCTCAGATTGCTTTTCAAATGAATAAATTCGCTGAAGAATTGATAGAGGAATTTCCTTCTGATATTAGACCCAAAACCAAACCAAAGACAAAATTTCCCGAAAATCATCTTTACACAACTCAACAGCTTTGCAACAAAACAAGAAAAGTAATGGACAAATTAAACATAAATCCGCGTGCGAAAAAGATTCTGTTTAATCCCGATACTGCTTCCCCTTACACATTAATTCCCTTTAAATTTCAATTAGAACTATTAAAAGGAATTTTATCATACAAAAAGCTAACCCTCCTTCTGAATTGTGGATTTATTTTTAAAGGCATTGAAAAAAAGCTCCTCAATGAAATTCCCTCATTTCTTAGGAAAAATATTGTTGTCATTCCTATGGATATTCCAATCGATGTTTATGCCGCCTTAATCGATAATTCTGATATGTTTATCACTGGAGATACAGGCCCCTTACATATTGCTGCAGCAAAAAAAATTATTGTGAATTCTGATAACCACTTTAGAAATTCTACTGCCGTGATTGGAATATTTGGAGCAACAAGTGCAAAAATCTATGGTTATGATTCTTTTTCCGACGAATATTTATCGGCATCGCAAGCTGCTCCCTCAAAGGCTTTCGAAGCGTTCCCGGCCTGTAAAAATCTTACATGTATAGATAAGATATTTAAAAATTGTCCGGAAGTGAGGTGTTTTGACGGGTTGGAACCTGAACAAGTTATTGACTACGTCCAAAATTATTTATCTTAAGAGGTTTAGCTCATCCAAGAAATTTATCATTTATTTTTTCTGAAGCCTCTTAATACATAATAAAGAATGGGTAGAAAAAGGAGGAAAATGGTCAGGAAAATTGTTCTTCCTTTTCCAAATTGTTCAATAAATTCATAAAGCTCATCAAACCATAATGTCCAGGAGATGATCCCAATCCACATCGAAGGGATAACTATTAAAAACGTTTCTCTGGTATTGTAGCCCTCTAAATGGGCAATATAGGAACCTATTACCGCTCCTGTCCAGGGCAAAGGTACCCATACAAAAAGAGAAAGGCCGAACCAATTCCATTTTTTAAACAGTCGCTTTTTATTTTTGGCCTTATTCTGTATAGATTCAATATAATTTCTGATAAATTTTAATTTCTTAACTCGTTCAGAGAAAAAAACAAAAATTGAATACATCAGCAAAAGATAAGTAGTGTTGTAAAAAACTATGATGGGAATGATGAGATAAGAAGAAAGCCCGTTTTCTAGCCCAACGGCTATAAAAGCGAGTCTCCCCCCAAGATGATTAGCAGTCACCATTGATAAAATCTTTGCGGCAAAAGAGGGGTTCCCAGTCAGCCAGAAAATGAAAAAGGAAATTTCAATCCCCAGAAAAGCAATCCCGATTATGATAGTCGCTTGTTTTTTCATTTAAATCACGGACAAATATTTTTACCTTTAAAACTCAACGAATCTAGAAGATTCAAAATGAAGTCAATCCATATAGCCCAAGCTTCGTAGCTTCTTCTTTATTTTTTTCTCTTCTTTAGAATTTTGTACATTCCTTGAAGAACTTCCTTTCAGGACTTCAAGGATTATATAAGATAAATATTCTTCGCTGGATTGGAATTCGGTATCCTCGATTCTCCTTTTAATCTCCTTCATTAATTCCTCAGGCAACTCTAAGGTAACTTTTTCTTTCTTCGTTGACTGTTTTTTATTCCTTTCATTTTTCATATCTAAAAATTCCCTCCTGACCAAGCTATCATCATATAATCTCCCTATTTCTTTTAATCTGAAAATTCCTCCCCTGATAAACTCCTTCTGTTTTTTGCTGTTTAAACTTTTTATTAAATCATCAAGTTCTTTTTTCATTTCATTAGCTATAATTTTGCTTTCAACAGCGATATTAACCATTTCTTCAGGATCAACCTCTAGATTATATAACTCCTCTTTTCCCCCATGTACCTGATGGCAATAATTGCACATGCCAATGCCATCAAGGCTAAAAATATACTTAAATTTTTTTGTTCTAAAACCAATCTTTCTCTGCACATATGATTCCTCATTGAATGCGTAGTGACGTATTTCAGTTTTCTCTCCTCTAATCAAAGGCATTAAACTAGCTCCATCTAACTCATAATCTTTGTATTTGATATTTAAGAGATCATATAGAGTCGGTGCTAAATCTATGTGTTGAACCAACCCTTTCACTCTTTTCGGTTCAGAAAAGGCTTTAGGATAATAAAGGATCAAAGGGACATGTGTTGTCACATCGTAAAGACCATGATGATCAAAAAAAATATCGTGTTCTGTCAAACTCTCTCCATGGTCTGAAGTAATAATAATCAGCGTATCTTCCAGAAGTCTTTCTTCTCTTAACACATCGAATAATCTACCGATTTGCTGGTCAACATATCTCGCCGCTCCATGGTACTTCGATAATAATACTTCCTTGGGAGTCATGTGGCCTTTTTTCTTTTCCAAAAAATTCCTGGGACAGTTGTACGGGGTGTGTGTGTCCCAATAATGGAGAAAAAGAAAAAAGTTTTCTTTTCTTGACTTTTTAATCAATTCCTCAGCAAGCCCTGTAACGAAACACGCATCCTGAATTCTTGCCAACTTAAAAGTAAATAGAAATGTTCGAAATACGTCTTTGAATCCTTTCCACAAAGAGGCGGCGGTAAATCTTCTCTTTTTTGAGTAAATTCTTAGTAATCCAAGATGGGCAGCTATATATTTTAAATGGACATAGGGAAGGGTAAAAATATTATAAATGAGGTTTCTTAATAAATTTCTTTCTGGGCTATAACCATAATAATCAAATCCTCTTTTAAACCATCTAGCCATCCAATCAACTGCGAGGGTTTCATATCCGTTCCCCTGCAAAATCTGAGATAGCAATCTTACATTTAAGGTCTCAAATGCGTTTAGATCTTCAGGTTTTATCTTATCACCATGGTGGACAATCCCATGGGTTCTTGGATATCTTCCCGAAAGAATAGCAGTTAAACTTTGATCTGTCGTATTCCAGCTACAGTAGACATCTTCAAAAAGAACACTTTTATCCGCAATTTTATCGATGTTTGGACTTGATCCCCTTTCTCCTCCGTAGCAACCTAAATTTTTTGCACGAAGAGCATCGATGACAATCAGAATGATATTCGGATATTTATGCTTATTTTTTTTCACAGTAAATATACGCAAGAGATATAGATTTATTTCCTTGGCGAGTAATGAATTTTTTCATTTTTACCTTATTCCATCTCATTTGCTATTCAGAACTTATAGCAAGGGAAAGTAGTTAGGTCAAATGAAGGAGGTATTAATGTAAAAACATTGAAGAAAAAGCTTTGTGTTTGAAGTTTAAAGACATCTTTATTTTCAATAGTAATCTGCAAATGACTCTAATTTTTCGCTTCGGTTAGGATGCTTTAATTTTCTTAAGGCTTTTGCTTCGATTTGCCTGATTCTCTCACGAGTAACTTTGAATTGCACTCCGACTTCTTCCAGGGTATGTTCGTTGCCATCACCTAATCCAAATCTCATCTTTAAAACTTTTGCCTCTCTCTCCGGGATAGTTTTTAGCACATCCTCGATTTGTTCTTTTAGATTATTATGAATGAACACATCAGGAGGAGAAAGGGAAGCCTTATCACCGACAAAATCTGCAAGGTGACTGTCTTCCTCTTCTCCGATGGGGGTCTCAAGAGAGATGGGCTCTTGGGCGAATTTTATGATCTTCCTTACCTTATGGACGGGTATTCCCATTTTATTGGAAATCTCTTCGCAAGTAGGTTCTCTACCTTTTTCTTGTACAAGAGCTCGCGATACCTTGATTAGTTTATTAATTGTTTCTCCCATATGCACCGGGATTCTTATTGTCCGTGCTTGGTCAGCTAAGGATCGCGTTATAGCTTGTCTAATCCACCAGGTGGCATAAGTTGAAAATTTATACCCTTGTCGATGTTCAAATTTATCCACGGCTCTCATCAGACCTAAGTTTCCTTCCTGAATCAAATCAGAAAATCCGACTCCGCGGT
>Ga0209986_10000755_pt1 | contig 31826 bp, 27 predicted proteins | sample BlataG_FD_183168 | JGI IMG/M metagenome (GOLD analysis project Ga0209986, IMG submission 183168) | Deep subsurface microbial communities from Black Sea to uncover new lineages of life (NeLLi) - Black_00105 metaG (SPAdes) (version 2) | ecosystem: Environmental > Aquatic > Marine > Oceanic >...
ATTTATTCCTAAAGTTCCTAAGGCAGAAATGATACCTACTATAAAAAGGAAATAAAAAGTTAAATTACCAAAGAGGGTCTGAAGATTGGAAGGCACGTTCAACCGAATAGTTAACCTTCTTACTACCTTTTTTAATATAATAGCCAGTAAGAAAAATATAAGAAAGATAATCAACGAAAGGAATAGAGAATTGAGGTGCACCCCTAAAAATTCTTTCATTTTCCTATCCTCAAGTAGACTGCAACTGGTAAGTTGATATTAAGTAACGAATTTTAATGTAATTTTTAACCACATCTAATATCCTTTCACAACCAAGCCGCAAATTATACCCAAAATCTCTTTGCAGTCAAGATTTTTATTGGTATCTGGACGCGATGGGAAGGGGTCGGGAAATTAGGATATCAGAGGATCAGGGAATCAGGATGAAGGACATCAGGGTATCAGAAGATCAGGATGAAGGATATCAGGGTATCAGAAGATCAGGATGAAGGATAAATGAAAGGGAATCAGGGGATCAGGGAATTAAGGGAAAAGAGACTTCATCGGTAGGCAGTCCCGCCCTTTCTACGAAAAAGCGGGATCCTCGTTTTTGTAGTCAAATCAGAGATTTGAGCAAAACGGGATAGACAGATAAAGAGCGTCGGGCGTAATATGTAGTTGCCCAATTTACCCACGCCCCTCATAGAGGAGCGGGGTTTATTGGGCTATTTATCTTTCATACTATCGTGCACTGTTGAGTACTTGATAAGAGCTTTGATCCCATTATACCCAACTCCAATACAATATACCAACGTGCCCATGCACTTGCATCTATTTTTTTAGTTTTTGCCAGCCTAAATCTTTAATCAACATTATTCCATGTAAAGGTAAGTATATTGTCTTTCCATTTGCTAATTTCACTCTTATTACTTTATCATCTTTATAAACAATCTCGCCACGATATATTTGACCATCTATAAGTTTTACTTCATAAATATGTACTATTTTCAATTTTTATCCCAAAACGCATAATTATATTCACTATAGCATATTTTGTCAAGTGTTTTATTCGCTATAGACTGTGGAAAGTTTTGTTTGTTTGATTATATTTACTAATGGAAAAAAAGACTATTTTACGTAAATTCGCTAAACGAATTAGAGAATTAAGAAAAATTAAAAAGATGTCTCAGGAGCAATTAGCTGAAAAGGCTGATTTGCATCCAACTTTTATTGGTAACCTTGAAAGAGCAGAGAAAAATCCAACGCTCACTTCTTTGGAAAAGATTGCCAGAGCTTTTAATATCTCACTTTTTGAATTGTTGGCTTTTCCTGATGATAAAAAGATTGTTGATGCTAAGGTTGATGACATTGATAAATTAATTGAATTTGTAAAAGATGCTCTGGATTTAGCAAAGACCTATAAGGTGGACAAGAAAAAGTAATTAACCCCCGTTATAAATGGCGAGGTGTTTTTGGATCATCTGGGAACAGTGCCCTTCCACTAGGACGTTACGGGATTTACAACATCTCAATACTTCCTCTTTCTAACTTCGTTAGACACGAGATTATAGCGATACTTGCAGCTTGACATTAGAAAAAACCGCTGCCGAAGGTCTCGTCGTAGATCTCGTCGAAGATATCGAGGGTAGCGAGATGTTGAAAATATCGAATGTAATGAGATGTTGAAAATATCGAATGTAATGAGATGTCGAAGATATCGAGAGTAGCGAGATGTTGAAAATATCGAATGTAATGAGATGTCGTAGATCTCGTCGAAGATATCGAGAGTAGCGAGATGTTGAAAATATCGAGAGTAGCGAGATGTTGAAAATATCGAATGTAATGAGATGAAGTAATGAGAGGAACAAAGTGAGAGGCAATTTTTTCATAGGTGACGCCTTGGTCTCCCTAGCAAATCGACAGACTCCAAGGGGAGAGGAGATAATGTTTAAGTGGGATGCAGAAGCGAACTGCGTTTATCTTAATTCATCAATAAATTTAAAAAATTCTTTTCTGTCAGGATGAGACCAAAATGCCTGCTTAAGGCTTTTGTTTTTAATCGAAGAATGCAGGTCTTCAAGGATTTTTAGCGCCTCTTCATACAAATAGATCGCTTCTTTTTGCTCTCCTAATTGTGTTTTGCACTGTCCAAAAAGGAAATTGGTGCGCCACTGGTATTCTTTTATTTCCATCTTGTCAAAAAGTGTCTTTGCCCTTTTAAAATAGTGGAATGCATGCTCAGCACCCAAATATTTCTTTGATTCAAATTCTAATCTTCCTTTGATATATAAAGATAATGCATCGGGTAAATTTTGTTTAATTAAGAGAGCCCTTTTATTACCTGCTTCATAAAAGTGCCTTGCCTCTTTTAATTTATGTTTTAAAAGATAAGTTTGAGAGGTTAAGAGATAAAAAAATGATTTTTCTCTTTTTTCATCAATGCTGTCTTCTTTTGTTGACGCTGCAATATTTATCGCCTCATTCAATTGTTCTTCTTCTTGACTACTGCCTTTTATTGCCGTGTCTGCACTCAGTTTCAGACATTCGGCTTTAGTAAAATCATCTATGTTTTCTTGTTTTAGAATAATTTTTATTAAGCCTTTTACCTTTTTAAATGCACCAATTGCATTATAGATATGTAGTAAACAGTGTAGTAGTTTTATCTCATACAATTTATTGCCAATATCTTTTGCAACCTTTAATCCTTTATTGCTGATCTCAATCGCATTGTCATAATCCCCTTGCTCAAGATAAATTTTTTCCAACAGCACAAAGACACTCGTCATTTCTACTTTCTCACCCATTCGCTCTTGAATCTCTAAGCATTTTTGCAACTCAACCAATGCCCGGGTATAAGATCCCATATAATAATATAGTTGACCAAGAGGGAAGTGATAGCCTGCTTTTAATGGTAGGTTTTTAGTCTTTTCAGTTATAACAGTGCCCCTTTTAAAGTGCGATAAAGCCTTTGAATATTCTCCCTTAGCAATGAAGATATTGCCGATATTTATTAATGCTCCAAGTACGTTTTCCCAGTCGCCTATTTTCTCTTTTATTTTTATCGATTTATTAAGATAATCTAATGCCTCTTTGTATTTTTTCATGTTCATTAAAAGGCAACCCAGATTCAGATAGCCCTGCGAAAGTATATCATTGCTCTTCAGTTTTCTGCCGAGTTGGATCGCCCTTTTAAATAGATTAAGCGCTTTTCCAGGGTCGCCCCGATGGAAATTGGCAATACCTAAAACAGAGGAAAAGAGTGCTTCGTCTTTTTGTTCTTTTTTTAATCTTAAAATCTTTAATGCCTTTTCAAGATATTCAAATGCATTATCAAGCTTGCCCATGCGAAGGTAGATCTCACCAATTCTGCCAAGAAATCTTGCGTACATAACTCCCCTTTTTCTTTCAAGTAGATTAATCCCTTTCTTAAATAAATGTAAGGCGTTTGTGAATTCACCTTTTATGGCTGTAAAATTAGCCAGGGTATATAATAGATCAACCTTCTCCATTTTATTTTTTGTAAATGCAACTGCCTGATTAAGATATTTAGACGCCTTATTATAATTCCCAAGGCGCTTATAAATAGCAGCAATTTCACTGGTTAACTTAAATTCAAGTGGTGTCTCTTTAGCAAAAGGCATCGCTTGCAAAAGGATTTTTAATAATCCGCTTCTGCTTACAATTGTCTCGGGCTGCACGAGTAGTCGGCTAACCTGCTTGTTAATTTTAGTTTTAAGTTGAGCACATATGTAGTGATGTAAAATTTCTTCGATCTTTTCTGAAGCATAGAATTTTTCTAATGCCTGTCCAATCTTTTTATGCCAATCTCTCTTGTTCTGTTCAGATACTGAACTATAAAAGTGTTCTCTTAAAAAAGGATGGGTAAACAAAATCTTTCCTTTTTCTTTTTTAATTATGTTATACTGAACACTCTGGCGGATTATTTTTCTGAGGTTATCCAGATTATAGAAATTGCCAAGGAATCCGAGCGTGGTTTGCTCTCCAATAATAGAAAGGATACAGAGAAATTCGCGAGTTTCTTTATCAACTTTTTTTAATCGATCTTTAAAAACTGAACCCGCACTTTGAGGGAGGTGCATCAGGTCTAATTTATCAATGTTCACAGACCATTCGCCATCAATATTTTCAATAACCTTATCCTCTAAATACAGATTTATCGCCTCTTTAATAAGCAAAGGATTACCTTTTGTAGATTGAAGGATTTTGTGAGCAACTCTATTAATCATGGCGATTTCGCCGAAATCAAAAAGGATAATTTGTTTGATATTATCAAAAGTGAGTCCTTTAATATCTGTCCTTACTGCGTCAACATTTTCAAAAAAACCAGGGACAGAGTAATCCTGATTAATACTGATAACTAATCCTGTGTTTTCACTGAGATTTTGTATAAACCGAGTGAGAAAATTAATACCTTCGGGCAATGAATTATGGAGATCATCGAGTAAAATAAGGCTAAAATTCTGTGTTTCAGACAGAACTTCGTTGATAAAATAGATGATTTTTCTGAACTTGGAAGGAGCTGCATCTTTTTCAAGGACTCGTTTATTTATCCTTACTCTAATATCTTTAGACAGTTCAGGATAGAAATTTACAATATCACTTTTATATACTTTGATAATATGTGTAGGTGCCCAGGCTATTAGCTGCTTTAGAATCGAAGATAAAGGAAGTTGTCCGGGAACCATTTCTTCGCGAAAAACCTTTATTCCTTTAATAGAAATATGTTTAGCAAATTCCTTTAGAAGACTTGTTTTACCTGCTCCTGTTTCGCCTGATATAATAAAGACCCCAGGCGCGCGAATTCCTTTATCTCTTCTCTTCTCAGTAAAAGCAGTTAATTTCCCTAAGATTTTCTCATAGCCAATAAATGGTAAAGTTTTTTTCCTTAATAGAAAAGTTCTTCTGGGAAAAAGACTATTCATAACCTCTTTTATATCTGTATATCTGTCCCAGGGGTCGGGTTCAAGTAATCGGAGAATAACCTTTTGAAGCCGTACTGGAATTGTGTTATTTAACTTCCTGGGAGGTATTACGGATTTTTCTAATTGTTTTTTTAACAAACCACTCAATCTCTTTGCCTTATAAGGCATTATGCCAGTAAGAATTTCGTATAATACAACACCAACGGCATATAGATCTGCGCGCAGGTCAGATTCCTTTTGTAATATAAGCTCTGGAGCAATATATCCCAATGTTCCTTGTATCTGGTTCAAATCAGTAAAAGCATGGCGTGATAGAGAAAAATCAAGTAATTTCACTCCTCCCCGGGTGATAAGAATATTTGAAGGTTTTATATCACCATGGATTAAACCTGCAGTGTGAATATAATCGAGTCCTTGAAAGATTTGAAGGAAAATGGGGTAAAGGGCTTTGAGCGATTTTCCCTTACTAAATCTTACTATATCTTTACCTGGTAAGTATTCCATTGTAAAATAAAATCTTCCCTTCCAAAAACCACATTCATAAACTGAAATTAGGTTTTCATGGGAAAATGTAGAGAGTAGAGAAAACTCATTTTTAAGCAAATCTACTAATGGATTTGTTTTTTTACTGTTGATGCGCCTTTCTGTTTTTACGAGTTTGAGGGCGATAACCTTATCTTCTTTTTGATCAGAGACCTTAAAAACTTCACCCATGGAACCTTTGCCAAGACGGCAAATTATTTTATATCTTTTATCAATTATCATATATGGGAAATTTGTATATGCAGCGCTACTGCTTATTTAGAATTACCGCGTGATTCAAGGTCAATATCATCACTTGAAATAGTATTCCCTTTAGTAATAATTACTGCCTTTTCAATATAATATCTTAACTCTCGGGCATTACCCAACCAATCATATGCGAGAATCTTCCGCTTTGCCTCATCACTAAATCCCTTGGACAGCTTTTTATATACTTTACTGTAAAACTTCAAATAGTGTTCAGCAATCGGTAATATATCCTTTTTTCTTTTACGCAATTGTGATATATTGATAGCAAATCTTTTAAGCCGATTGAAAAGAGCCGAGCTAAATCTTCCTTTTTTCATTTCATTGACTAAGTTACTTCGGGAAGTAACTATTATTCTCACATCTGTTTTAATTGAAGATTTCGCACCAATCCTTCTAATTTTCTTTTCATTAATTACCCTTAAAATTTTTTCCTGTAGGGGAAGCGGAACAACCCCAATTTCTCTGAGGAGAATAGTTCCATAAGATGCGCGTTCAAATTTACCCTTTTTTGTAGCAACGGCACCTGCAAACGCGCCTTTTTCATGGCCGAAAAGTTCATCTTCAAGAGATATTTTCGGAATGACTTCGCAGTTAACAACAATAAAAGGAAAATCTTTTCTTGAAGAAAGTTTATGGATGCAATTAGCCACTAATGTCTTACCTGTACCGTCCTCGCCAAGGATTAAAGTTGGTGAAGCAGATTGAGAAAAACTCTCAATCTGCTTAAGCAGTTTCTGATGGTCTTTAGATACACCAATTAACTCAACTGGTAAAGGCTCTCGGTTGAGATAATTGAAACAGGTAATTTTATCACCACCCTGGCTCTTTGAAAGGAAAAGGGCATTTTCTGCCTCAATTATCAATTGCTCTTTTGTCTCGACCTTGATTGTGGGAAATGAAACAATGCCGATTGAAACGGTAATCTTAATTTTCTGGTCAGCACTTACTGAGTACGAAAATTTAGTTATTTTTCTTTGAATCCTCCTGGCTAAAATCATCATGCCATGAGCGTCAGTTTCTGGGCAGATTATAGCAAATTCATCACCTCCCCAGCGAGTTGCCAGGTCAGGTTTCCGCACAGAATTATTTATCAATTCTCCAATCTTCTGAAGAATACGGTTGCCAGTTAAATAACCAAATGTATAATTAATTGATTTAAAGCCATCTAAATCAAGTAATAAAAGCGAGATCTTCCCGCCGTAGCGTGTAATGCGAGTTACATCCTCTTGCAGTTTCAGATTGAAGTAATAGGAGTTTTTAAGACCGGTGAGATAGTCAATAATGCTTGATTCGTATAATTGAGCACTGTTCAGGGCAACACTTGATAATCCGGCAAGTGCCTCGAAGAATTTTTTTTCAATTTCAGAAAAATCCTTCATCGGAGTTTGTGAATCTACGTAGAGTGCGCCAATAAGATTCTCATTAATCTCAAGAGGAGCAGCAAGGATCATCCGCAATTTCAATTCCCTTATACTCTTTTTTTTCTTAAACTCCTTTTCTTTAATTACATCCTTTAAGAAAATAGATTTCTTGTCACTGGCAATTTTATTTATAACACTCATACTTACTTTAAAATCCCCAAGTGAAAGTAGCTTTTTGTTTACATCAATCCCGATTTTATAGCTCCAAACGCCTTCTTGATTGCAAAGCATTATAAAACCGCGATCTGCATTGGTAAACTCAAGACTCGCCTTAAGAATCGCCTTTATAACTTTATCAACTTCCTTGTATTTACTTATCTTGTTGGTAATTTCAAGTAACGCCTTAAGGTATCTGTTTTCTTTGATTAAATGTTTATTATTTATATATTTTTTTGTTTTGATCTTCTTTAGTTTCTTTTTGTATTTATCAACATGCTTCACTATATTATTATATATTATTTTGATGACGTGTCAAGATTGAAGAAAGGAAGGAATGGAGGGAAAGGAAGTTTTGAAGTTTGGAAGATGGGAAGATAAGAGAGAAATGTCAAATGACAAATTACAAATGTCAAATCAAATCCTAATTCCAAATGCCAAGAAACAAGAAGAAATGGCACTGCCTTTCAAGAATCGAAACCTTCGGCGTGCGAGAAAAAAGCGTCAGGAAGACACGGAGACCTGGAGACAAGGGAAAGACGGATTAAGCGTGTTATCAAATGGGCAGCACAGAACAAGAAACCGGGCATGATGTAAAAAAGGGGTAGATTTTTGTTGTCAGGTTCTGAATTTAATTACGAATCAGCCATTACTTCATTCAAGGCAACTAAGGTTGTATCAATATCCTCGGGGAGAATGCCGTAGTGCGTAACCATGCGAAAACGCGATTGCCCTGTACACAAAAATTTGATTCCTTTTTTCTCAAGTCGCATAATGAGTTGCTCGGGTGTCAGATTTCTACTTATTAAATCAAAGTAAATGATATTGGTGTGAACTCTTGCTAAATCAATGGATAATCCTTTGATTTGTGCAATACCTTCAGCAAGGCAGCGTGCATTTTTATGATCCTCGGCTAGTCGGTCAATCATCTTTTCCAGAGCTGTAATACCTGGCGCTGCAATAATGCCCGCCTGACGCATACCGCCTCCTAATATTTTCCGGTTTCTGCGTGCCTCGGCAATAAATTTGCGAGTACCACATATTAATGAACCGACAGGTGCGGAAAGACCTTTGGACAAGCAAAAAAGTATTGAATCAACATGGTGCGTAAATTCTTTGACATTTATTCCTGAGGCAACTGCAGCATTGAATATCCGAGCACCATCGAGGTGCACTAAAAGGTCGTGTTCTCGGGCAAGTGATGCTACTGAATCAATGTACTCAGGCGTAAGAACTGCACCATAACAGCGGTTATGAGTATTTTCCAGGCAAATGAGCCGGGTGCGCGGCCAGTGATCATTATCACCACGAATAGCAGCTTCAATATCTTGCAACCGCATTGTGCCATCAGGTTGATTCGGAATAGTATGAGGATGTATTCCACCCAGAGCCGACATGCCTCCAGCCTCATTAAGAAACATATGTGACAGATTACCAAGAATTACTTCCTCACCGCGGGCGCAATGAGTGAGCATGCACACCAGGTTGCCCATTGTACCGCTGGCAACAAAGAGGGCAGCTTCTTTATTAGTAAGCTCGGCAGCCATTTTCTCAAGTTTGTTAATTGTTGGGTCTTCCCCAAACACATCATCGCCTAAAACAGCAGTATGTATTGCCTCGCGCATTTCGTCGGTAGGCATAGTAACTGTGTCACTGCGAAAATCAATAACTGCCATTTATTACCTCCTTTACTCCACAGGGCAAATTTCATCGCAACGAACCTCTCCTGATTCTATATAACTTTATTCAGAATTTATCAAATGTCAATCTGCTTGAATTTCGATTATTTTTGCATATACTTTTATACATTTATGAGGCATAAGTCACCTACAAAGAAAGGCGGTAAGTTCCATACAAAAAATAATAGTTTTTACGACGCGCCAGGTATACCAATAAACATTCTTCTCCAAAATTATGTATATTTCCGCGTTAGAATGACTTTTGATTTATACTTAATGTATAAACCAAAAGGCAAAGAAAGCGAAAGATTGTCTGGATGCCAAAAAAGAAAAAAGGATGCGTAGAAGTTGTTCAGTGTTGAGCTGTAAGCATTAAGTGAAACAGAATTCTATTCGGCTATGACCTCAAATGTTACATGTATAATTTCATTACCATTGTCATCCGTGTCATGCATACGAAAATCATATGCCCCGGCTTGTCCTGGTGCAAAAAATGTCATGGTGCCAGATGTTTGCTTTTCGAGATAGATATAAACAAGATCATATTGGTCATTCTGACTTTCACTACCATGTGGCACATCAGAAGGAATTATACCTACCCATGCATTTTCTTCATAACTTGAAGGTGCCGTGAAAGAAACCGTAATTTCTTCTCCAGCAGCGAATGTGGTTTTCTCGAGCTTTAAGGTTGGCTTAGGTCCCCCACCACAAGCTAAGAATATTGCTATGCACAAAACCGCTGAAAATAATATCACTTTTTGCATATATTTCTCCTTTCCTTTTGTAATTATACGTTAATTATAGGTGAAATCCTATATTTGTCAACCATCCTGCTTTATCCAAAACCTCACTAGTGCTGTTTCAAATAGTTCGGATATTATTTTTGCACGAACATTAAAAAATTGTAGTAGGGACACGCCATGGCGTGTCCCTACAACTCAGAATCTTTTACTGTCCAGGATGGTATCTTCCCGGCACTTGCCAGTATTTTTAGTAAATTAGGCATGCTTTCGAATTGTCTCAAGCAAAGGTTATATTCCTCTTCAGTAATCGAGGACGTCTTTGGGAATAACCATATCAGCATACCTTCGCGACTCGATATAAGATATTTTATTTTGTCACATGGAAATTCATCGCAGTAAGCGCAATGTTCTATTCCTTTTTCTTTTGCACAGGGTCTTGCCCTACATTTTTTATCTGCTATTCTGCCGTTACTTTTGCACCCGTCACAGTGGACGTTTTCAGCTGTATAATTCTCATGCCCCAAGATTTTTTTCCAACCATCAACCATTTTCTGCCTTATAACCGGGTCATCAGAACGTGCAGCACACAGATGACAATTATAACCGCAATAACCAATCATTTCTTTCATTGTATATACCTCCTTAACACATTAACGACAATGACTTAAGCCCAATTCATTCTGTAATCCTATTCTCCAATTATCTTAATCAATATCCGTTTATCCCTCTTGCCATCGAATTCACCATAGAATATCTGTTCCCATGGACCAAAATCCAATTTACCATCAGTTACTGCAACGACTACTTCTCTTCCCATAACCTGACGTTTAATATGAGCATCGGCATTTGTTTCTCCTGTAAGATTGTGATTGTACAACTCTGGATTGTGAGGTATATTTTGTTCCAGCCATTTTTTATAATCTTCATGCAATCCGCCTTCATCGTCATTAATAAAAACACTTGCTGTTATGTGCATCGGGTTTACCAGGCACAGACCATGTTTTATCCCGCTATCATGTAGGGCTTGTTTAACTTCTCGGGTAATGTTAATGAACTCAACCCTGTTTTTAGTATGAAACCATAGTTCTTTTTTATAATTCTTCATTATATCACCTTCTACTTTCTCGCGGAACGTCTCAAACTAACTGAGAGAAGAAACAAAGAAAGCATAATTTGTGTGTGTGAATAGGGGAGAGGTATTTAATCCCGCAATTTCAATTCGCCTTTTACTCTAACTTCATCTTTTATTACTATTTTTGCAGGCCAGGGGTCATCTATCTTCACCTTAATCGCCTGATGGGGATAAGCACTCCAATTTGCTATATCTATTTCTACAGGTTGTTTTATTATTACCTCTATTGGTTCTTTCAAAACTATGTTTGAGGATTGTATGCTGCCTTCCTGTGCAAATGCAACCGGAATGTGTAATATTTTATCCGCCGCAATAATTGTAAGCATAATTGCAATCCAGATAAATGTAAATTTTAAAGTTTTATCTACAGCAGGCATGATAACCTCCTTTTTGGATCTGTTTTTGGGTTCAGTACTCACTTCGTCCTAAATGAAGAATTCAAGTCCGTCTAAAAATAAGCAGAACCACAAATCGCCAGCGAGCAAATAAGCACCTTTAGGCCATTTCGCAACCGGCTTGAATCCTAATATCTGAGTATAAAACTCAAATGATTGGTCTATATCTTTCACTGAAAGTGTTATGTGGTTAATCCCTTTAATCACATTATTTCTTGCGTCTCTGTTTCTACTCGTCGCTTGTTCCCTTATCTCAAATAATGCCTGACCCCACTTCTAGTTGATATCACATGCTACTTTTAAGTATTTTTTTCTACCAGGAACGACGCCCACCACCTCCTCTTCCGCCGCCGCCACCTCGATGGTCTGAACGATCTGTACGAGGACGCGCCTCGTTAACATTAAGCGCTCGTCCCATAAACTCCTTGCCGCTCATACCGGTGATAGCAGCTTGAGCTTCATCTTTACTGGGCATATCCACGAATCCGAATCCTCTTGACTCACCACTGAACTTATCCTTGATAATATTTACAGATGCAACCTTTCCAAAGGCTTCAAAAGCCTTTTGTATATCGCCATCAGTAACATCGCGCGACAAATTACCTACATATATGTTCATAGAACCTCCTTTATCTAAAATGAGTATATTCAAATCTAGGATAATGTCAAGTGGTGCGGAATTTCTTTTTCTCATATTTATCAATATGCAAATCAACTAAACACCTGTCCGCCACTCTTTATGGAAAAAACCAGATCAACCAAAAAAACCAGAGTGAAATCTGCAAGTATATCATCGGGGTCCAGACCTGAATCCCTTCGCCTTACGTACACCGCAATACGCTCTTCGTTTTTTTTATCGTGAATTTTGTGTGGTTGGCGAGTATTAAGGTTTGACCTTATTTCACGCCTGATTTTTTGAATTCTTCAATTGTCATGTCAGATCTTAGTCGGTGTAGCATGCAATGGCAATTGGGACAGACAAGGATTAAATCTGAGAGGCGAGTTTTTCGGCCGGGTCTCAGTTTTGATAGCGGGATTTTGTGATGGATTTCAATATAGCCTCTTCCCAATGGTCCGTATCTTGCCTCAAAATCAAATGAGCACATTTCGCATTTTAATGAACGCGTTCTTTTTTTCTTTTGCTGAACAAGCTTGCGCTTGGTTTCATGTTTTTTATGGAGTCGAAACAAGAGCTTTCCTTCTGGAACTTCAGATTCTTCCTCATCGGGAGTGATAAGCGATTTGATTACCGGGCTGTTTGCGAGCGATTTAATCGCTACTGCAACATCATTCAATATTTTCAGATCCCGTGAAAATTCTTTCCAAACTGTCTTTTCGAGCTTATTTACATGAGTCAATCCTGTTGCTTTACAAAGGGGATCCAGACTCATGAAGGTTCGTAATGTCATGTAGACGCTGTTTGGATTTCGGAATCTCTTTCTGTCTGGTCTATGCCGGTGAAGAGGTAATTTTTTCAGAATCTTGCTCAAAGCGATGACTTCAGGATGTGTTTTAGAAATACGCGAAGGGTTATAGCGTGTGTAAAGGTCGAGTGTGAGAATCAACTCATCACGCACCCATGCTGGATTACGTTTCGACATTACGTTCACCGTGTTAAACACAAAGCTGAAAACATTCTAACATAGGGACACGATTTATTTTTCCTTCTCAGATATGCTGTCAAGCAGGTCGCTGAGTTCAATAAAATAATTGTCAATAACCTGTGCAAGCTTTTCCATTGCATTATCCATATCATCAAACACCTTATCAGCCTTTTTCTTTGTGATCACACCTTCTGTTTCTAAATTCGTTGCAGCAGACATAACATACACAGATTTTATGTGAACGGCAAGGACATTGCTCAGGTATTCATCAGTGTTTTTTACTGTTTGTGCGTGTTCATATTTATTCATACCTTCCAAATATTTTTTGTCACGGCTGATGATTTCAACAAGCAAATAATCCTTCCTATTAATTCTTTTAATTTTCATAGTACCTCCATAATGTTTTAATTAAATCATTACATCCAAAACACTGCTGATTTATGGATATCATATATTCATAAAATTATATCTAACATAATCGTCAGGTCAAGCAAAATAAAGAGAGTTATATGGTAATATGATTCGCTAATTCCACAATTCTAAAATTTTAAAATTATGGAATTATAAAACATTCAGGGAATCAGGATATCTGAGGGTCAGGATATCAGGGTATCAGAAGATCAGGATGAAGGACATCAGGGTATCAGGGAATTAGGGGAAAAGAGACTTCATCGGTAGGCAGTCCCGCCCTTTCTACGAAAAAGCGGGATCCTCGTTTTTGTAGTCAAATCAGAGATTTGAGCAAAACGGGATAGACAGATAAAGAGCGTCGAGCCTCCACGGTTGTGTCTCAAAGAGAGAAACTAGATAGAGTCTTGAGACTATGCAAATGTTTCCATTGTTCCTTGAAAACTATACAAAAAGTCGTCTTATACTATTCCGTATGTTTATTTTTAATATTAACTTGGTGAGAACAGATTAGTCGAGGCGGATAATCTCTTGATCTGATGCCCGCAGGAGATAGGCATTGCCTTCCTCATCTATAATCTGTACGACCACGGCAACATATATATCGGGTCCCCATTTTGGACCGTCACCCTTGGTTCTTTTCTGCATTTTATACTCGTAGCCGTATGGGATTTCGCGATCTACTAAACCAGTATCCCAAACATCGTTGTTATTTATTATCCATACGTGATCAGCATCGAGTGAAGATGGAAAAGAAAGCGAATCAACTGCAACAACCCAGATAACTCCCCAAAGCGGGTGTCCATCTGGTGGACATATTGGTTGGAAGTTGCGATATAAGCCAGTTTCTAAAATATATTCCCTATTATCAATTTCAATCTGTTCAGGAGCAGACAACAATTCATCAATGGGATACTGAGAACAGGAAATTAGTATGCCTATCAAAAATATAATTGCGTATTTTGAATAGTATAGAGAATTTTTTAACGTTGCACTCAGCAATCTGGATACAAAATAGATATTATTCATACTTAATTATAAGAGAAAACTACTGATCTGTCAAGCGGATTGCGTTGATGACATTGCACTGATAATCTGCGCCCTTTTTCTAATATTTAGATTGGGGTCTTATTACTTAAAGGCTTAGTGCGTGTTCGGAAATAAGCAGTTTTTAGGTTCTTTTTCCTTAATCCATCAAGCTTTGAACAGTTCTGAGCGAAACCTGCCATTGACAAAAGCTTATCTGAAATTATACTAATAAAACTTAATAAGATTTTCCTCTCCCTTGATGCCTGTCCGCCCCAGGTGGAGGAGAGGATTAAGCTTGCCCTGAATTTATTTCAGTGGGTGAGAGTGAATATATTGATTACCCCCTCACCCCCTGAAACAATACTGAAATGATATTCAGCACAAGGTTCAGGGCAGGCTCTGCCCTCTCCCACAGGGGGAGAGGGATTTGATATATTCGAGGAGATTTTATGAAAGAAGATATAAGTATCTATGACCAGGGGATTGAACAATATTCTAAGGTAACTGTAATTTTTGGCAATTTCATGATGCTTTTGTGGATTGCCCTGGGCACTATTGCATGCCGGTTCTTGTGTGGTTTGGTTGCCTGGATTTATCTTGCCTCTGCTGTAATAATGGTTTATGTTGTTTTGAGAAAACTGGTCTGCACAAATTGTTATTATTACGGAAAATGGTGTGCTATGGGTTGGGGTAAACTTTCTGCACTATTATTCAAAAAGGGTAATATTAAAGATTTTAAAACAAGCATTGGCGTAAAACTGGCTCCTCTTACCTATGGACTTTTAAGTATAATTCCGCTCATTTTAGTTGTTATTTCAATATTTTTGGGGTTTTCAATATTTAAAATAGTTATACTGGTTCTTTTACTCTTAATTTCATTTTACAGCGGAGCTATCAGTAGAAAAAAAACCTGTGCACAGTGTAAGATGAAATTGATGTGTCCGGGAAGCGCGGAACCTAAAAAATGAGTTCGTATCCAATTAAGATCTATTCTACTAGGGATGAAAATGTAGTGGCAGAGTTTCCGCCTGAGGCGGATCTGCCTATGGTATGATACTCTGCAAAAAGTCGAGCAAGCTCGACCACTACAATGCTAACAAGGTAATTGTAGTGGCAGACCTTGGTCTGCATATGGAGTGACAGTATTTGTGCTGTTATATAAACGAAGATTTGCCATGAAGAAAAGCGTCTCGGAGGACGAGCGGGCACGGTTCTCCGATTTTAATCGGGGAGAGCGAGTCCGAGAGCCGAGTGGCAATTTCCTCGCCGGGGAAATTGACCGCGTCTTTTCGTATGGCAAGTCTGAGAGGATCTTTGGTTTATATGATAACCGATCGTCAATATCGTAGAAGGTGAATAATAAATATAGAAGATTTGCCATTTGAATATATTGACCGATGAAATAAAGAGAAAGATACAAAGGAATATCATAAACGCTGTTAGAAATATGGTAGAGAAATATGATAAAGTATATGGAAATGGGTATTGTTTGAGAAAAGTATTTCTAACCGGTGAAACAAATGAGTATTAAAGAAGTTAAGGCAAAATCTATATTACGCAAGCATAAAAAAATCGAGTCGTGGTTTATTTCCCATTACGGAATGAATTTATATAGAGGATGCACTCATAATTGCGTGTATTGTGATGGTAGAGCAGAAGGGTATTATGTAGATGGAGAGTTTGGGAAAGATGTTGTTGTAAAGGTGAATGCCATAGATATATTACAACGGGAATTGAGCCCAAAAAGAAAGCGCACTCCTTTTAAACAGAGTTTTATTATGGTAGGTGGTGGTGTTGGTGATAGTTATCAACCAATCGAAAAGAAGTATCAATTAACTCGAAAAGCCCTTCAATTAATAAATCAATACAATTTTCCGGTACATATGCTTACAAAATCAACGCTTATTAAAAGAGATATTGATATTCTGAAAAAAATCAATGAAAAGAATAGAGTGATTGTTAGTTTCAGTTTTTCATCAGTAGATGATAAGATAAGCGCTGTGTTTGAACCTGGTGTTCCATCTCCAACAGAAAGACTAAAAACACTCGCCTTTTTTAAAAAACAGGGTTTTGCATGTGGTATGTTCTTGCTTCCTGTTATTCCGTTTATAACTGATACACCAAAGTTAATTGAAGGAGCTATAAAAAAAGCTGTTGAGGTTGGTCTGGATTTTGTAATTTTTGGAGGGATGACTTTAAAACAAGGAAAACAGAAAGATTTCTTTTTTAATATACTGAAAAAACATTATCCAAAACTCACCAATGAATATGAGAATATATATACCGGAGACAAGTGGGGAAATGCAGCAGGAGAATACTACAGTTCAATAAATCAAACTTTTAATACTATTGCGAAAACATATAAAATTCCAAGACGTATTCCTGTTTCTCTTTTTAAAGACATATTAAGTGAAGATGATTTAGTTATTGTTATATTAGAGCATATTGATTATTTTTTGAAGACAGAAGGGAGACCATCACCTTATGGTTATGCTGCGTATTCAATCTCGAAGTTAAAAGAGCCGTTAAGGGCTATGAGAGGGGACCTGCAGAAACTGAAAGGGGTTGGCAAGACAACAGAAAGAATTATACTTGAAATATTCGATACTGGGACTTCGTCTTATTATAAAAAATTGTCAAACCCGTAACTGTGTCTTTGTTGCTATACCAGTGTATTGTTATGAGAGCTTGTTTTACAAAAACACTTTGTAACCACACACAATTTCAATGTTAGTAAATACTCCTCATACCTGTGTGAAAATTCGAATTTTTGGACAGGCTGTGTTTCAAATATATAGCTATTTCAAAGCATTGTAGGTAGAATTACCTATTTACAAATCTACAATGTTATATAAAATTGGTTTAAGAAAAAAGGAGGAAAATGAAGAACAAATCATTTCTAAAATCAGGAACTATCTTCTTTCTGATACAGATACCTTTTATTGTGATTCTTATTGTATGTGTTTTACTATGGCGACACGAATCGGATAAACACCAGAAAAACTTAAATACGATGCTTGATAAGATTGTGAGTATTGAAACTGATAAAACGTTATTTATCCAAAAATATCGTGATATAGTGATGGAAATCAATTCAGATATTAATACAATTGATTGTATCTTGATGCTGACGTCAGTGTACGACAATTGTAAAAGGTTTGATCTCAATCCAGAATTAGTATTGTCGATTATTGAAAATGAATCACTATTTGAAAAAAACGCAAAGAGTTCTGCAGGAGCATTGGGATTAATGCAAGTTATGCCTGCAACAGGAAAACTTGTAGCTCATTACATTGGCATGCTAGATTATGATTTGACTAATATTTCAAATAATATAACTCTTGGCTGTTGCTATCTCACAATTTTACTCCACTATCACAGCGAGACAATTGCGCTGGCAGTCTATAATGCAGGAGGAAATTATGAGATTGGATTGGATTATGCTAATGATGTTCTTCAGGATAAGGATAAGTGGTTATAAATAACATTGAGCAGAGTTTGATAGTTATGGGATAACAGATAACTGATAACTACATCGCTCTTATGATTAATTAGGGATCCGCCTGTCTTACTGAGTTTTCATAGACAGGCGGATTCTTTTTTCGGCGGCCTGCCACTATAGAAAGGAAGCAGAGTAAACTCTGCCACTACAGTACAGAAAGGAAGGAGGCGCAGAGCAAGCTCTGCTACTCCAGAAAGAGAGAGGCATAATTTAAATTGAATAGTTTAGGTATTTTTTTTATTATATTCCTTGACTAATGTCCATAAAACGATTATGATATAATCTATGGCAAAGAAACTTTTTGTCGGTGTTGATATTGGCGGTACAAATATAAAATCTGCCTTGGTTGAAAATGGTAAGATAAAGAAAAAAAGAAAATTACCAACAAAAGCAAACCTGGGACCCGAGAAAGTCATAGCCCAGATAAAATCTGCAATCAAGCCATTTATCACAAAGGTATCAGGTATTGGCATTGGTATTGCCGGTATTATCGATTCCCAAAAAGGCATTGTCAGGTTCTCTCCTAATTTTTCTGAATGGCACAACATAAAATTGGTTAAAGCTTTGAAAAAAGAATTTAATAAGCCGGTCAGGATTATTAATGATGTTAATGCAATATGTCTTGGCGAGTGGCAATACGGTGCGGCAAAAGGATATAAGAATGTTTTCCTGTTTACCCTGGGTACAGGTGTAGGCGGTGCTGCGATATGTGAGGGTCAACCTCTGTTTGGTGCTAATGGTTTTTCCGGCGAATTCGGTCACTCAGTGATTAAATTTAATGGTCCAAAATGTTCCTGTGGAAATTATGGTTGTCTTGAAAGATATGTTGGAGCTAAGTACATTGTTGCTAATGCAAAAAGAAAAATGAGAAAAAAGAGCACTTCTTTAAAACATTATAAGAAACTTACACCACATATTATTGCCCAGGAAGCAAAAAAGGGTGATATGGTTTCAAAAGAGGTTTTTACTGAGGTCGGTTTTTATATAGGTATTGGTGTATCAAATATAATTGCCTTATTCGACCCGGATGTAGTGATAATCTCTGGTGGGGTCTCAAGAGCAGGTAGGATATTGTTTGAACCGATTAGAAAGACCGTAAGAAAAAGAGTATTGGGCGCAGAATACCGTAATTATAAAATTATCCCTGGTAAATTGGGCGATGATGCCGGTGTACTCGGGGCAGTATATTATGCGCAAAGCGTAAATAATTGATCCAGTTGTCATTACGAGCCCACACACCAATGTATTGGTGTGTGGGTGTGGTAATCTTATCTTTACGCGGAGTTCAGAGATTGCTTCGCCCCGCGGAAAGCGGGACTCGCAATGACAGGGGAAGGATAAGGTGCTGAGGCGTCGGGCGTTCTTACTTCACGCTGATTTTTCTCTGCCTATTATAACCAAATACCTCAGGTGTATACATCTCTTCAGCCTTTGTCGAAGGCATGGTAAACGAGCCAAAGGTCATTGCCCTGACCAGATAAGAAAAGGTGTGTTCACCTGCTCTTAAAGCATCCGCAAACAAAAGAACCTTATCATCATAAATCTCCCAGTGGTCAAACGTTCCCCATGATGGATAATAAAAATAGTAATCGTCATACTCACCTTCATAATAATCTTCCACATAATATTCATCATAATAATCCGTATCACCATCCATCATCTTTAGAAGTTGTTTACTCTCAGTATCAAATGATGTATTTATAACCTCAACACCAGCAGGTAATGGGTCATCAACAACAACAAAATTTCGCTCCTGAGGTGTAATAACACTTAAAGTAACTTTATAGATTTTGCCAGCGCTCAGCTCATTGCCCGTTAAACCCTGTGTGAGTGGTTCTATGACCTTAAATACTGCAATACCTTCATCCCTTGCTTTTAATTCCCGCTTTGGCGCATACAGCATTCTCATACCATAGTATAATCTGCCATCGCCGCGTTTCTCAATATTGACTGACATCTGTTTCCCTTTTTCTAAATCAGCGATTGGTAATTCTTGTCTTCTTATCTGCAGGTCTCTTCCTTTAAAGATTTCTTTTACAATCTCTTTATTTTCAAGATAGATCAATGCCATAAACTGTGGTGTTTGTTTTTCATAAACCTTAAAATAGGTATTAAGAGCATCAAACACATAGATGTTTTCCTGGGTTGAACGCCATCTGCTACCTTTTCTTTCATTAACCAACCACTTTATGATTTTTTCCGCATTTGCAAATTCACCTTTTGTTTCAATCATTGCCTGTAGAATAAGCGCGGTTGTCCTCACGTTTGAATGCCATATCCATGCCATACCGATTGCATTTTTTTCTTCAAAGTGCGCAGTTGTGGGAGCCATTTTTATTTTGTTAAGTAATATTCTTCTTAATTCCTTTTCATAATATGAATTGTCATAGATGTGTGCTGCTTTGAGCAACAGGGTTTTGCCGAACAAAGAGATCTGGTCGCGTTTTTCAAATAATCGGGACATATAACCATGGTCATATTTATTCCATAAGGCAAGGCTATAGAGGATAAAGCATTTTGTTGTTAACTGAACATTTTTATTATAGGGATATTCCCAATCCACATTATCCCGGCGCAGAACAGATTCTAAATATTCTAATGCCCTGTTTATCATATATTGATCAACATGATATGCTTTGCCATGTGCTTTTCCAAGGGCATAAACAACATAGGCAGTAAGCCATGGAGATGGCCGGTATGAATCCTTCCAGAATTTAAATCCTCCATCATAACCCTGGAAATCCCTGAATTCTTTTATTGTTGTCTGGACTTCCTTTCTTAAGTTTTTGCCGCGTAAAGCAGATAGATTGAATGAATTGATTAAATCCTCAGCAAGTATGAATGGTAAAATCCTTGATGTTTTCTGCTCAAGGCATTCGTAAGGATATTTGACAAGATACTCAATACCGCCATCAAGGCCAACGAGCGCAGACGAGGATGTAGTAAATTCAAGATAACCCACATCAGGGTATATGTCCTGGGGAACAATAATAGCTTCAGATGCCTTATCAGTGGTTTGGCTGTAGAGCGCAACCGCTTCGGTTAAACGTGGTGCAATGACTGGAATACTTAGCTCAAGACCGTCTGATTCATTATTTAATGTTACCTTAAAACGGAAGGTTGCCTTTCCTATTTTATCTGCATAGTATTTAAACCGTACTTCTTTTTCCTGACCATCCTGTACCTCAACGTTTCTTTCCTGCTCGCCTGTCATCTGGATATTTTCAACAGACGCCTGAACAGAAACCTTGCCTGATTTGTGCGTATGATTATGGACAACAATCCCCGCCTCAAATTCATCACCCAGACGCGCAAATCTTGGCAATGCCTCAAGCAAGAGTAGAGGTTTATTAACCTTAATATTTGTTTCACCTGCGCCAAATGATGAATTTTTTGTGTGACCGGTTACCATTAATCTGAATGTAGTAAGATTATCCGGTAACCTGAACTTAATTACTGCCTCGCCATTTGCATTTGTATAAATACGGGGATTGTAATACGCGGTAGTTAGAAACTCTGTTCTGTAGGCAAACTGCGCACCAAATGCACCGCCGCCTCCACGGTTCTCTCCCTTTTCTTCATAACTTCTCTGCCCGATAATATGAAGCCGACTTTCTGCAGTCTGGACTGAGAGAGGCCTGGAGCCGTAGAATATTGGAAATGGGTCTGGAGTTTGAAAGGCAATAAGGCTTAATACACCAACATCAACGACTGCAAGTACTACCTCGGATTTTACACCTTTGCTCTTGGCATCCTTTACTTTTATCTTTACCGAGACGGAATCTTTGGGCCTGTACTCTTGTTTGTCGGTTGTAATAGAAATATCCAAATGTTTGGTTTGGGGGTCAACTGAAAGATTCGCATAACCGATTTTGAATGAAGGTTTACCAATATCCTCACCCTCTTCATCAAATTTATCAAAACCTTTTCTTCCCTGCAATAGGATTACTGAAACATAAACATTGGGCAGGTAGTCTTCGGTTATTGGTATTTCAATAACATCGCTCGAACCAATCAATTCTTTTGTAAATCTTTTTATGATAAATTCGCGCTCCACTGTAACCAGAGCGAGCGCCTTTTCATATGGTGATTTCACCAGAATCTTTGCTTTATCGCCAGGTTTATAATTTTCTTTATCCGGAATAACTTCAACACGGTCATCATCAGATCTTCTCCACGAAGTATAACCTTTCCCTGTAGCGTAGAAATAAGTGCCGGTTGTAATAATATTTTTCTTTGAGTCTTTACCCTGAGCGCGGATTATATAAAAACCAGTCCCCTCAGGCGTGAAAGATTTCTTTATCGCCTTTTTATCTGTTTTTACCTTAAACTTTTTGACTACACTGTCTTTTTTTTCAGTAACCCATTCATATCTGCCTCCAACACCAGCCTTGCGTACACTTATCCATTCCCTTCTGATTATTTCAACCTCAATATTTTTTCCACCAATTAATTCTCCCTTTGATGTTGTCGTAATGAAATCAAAGTTTATTTGTTTTTTCGCGTCGATAAATGTTTTTTCCGGTTTTATACCTATGTAGTATTCACCGCAATGGACAAGACAATTTGTGCGTCCTGATATGCTCTGCCGATTCTGCGCAGTCACTGTACCTTCGAGGGTAAGTATCATTGTTTGATTTACGTCCTCGTGCGTAAGTTTCTGCTTAATCTTTATTTTGCCTTTTTTATCGAGGTTGCCTTTGCCGGACGCAATGACTCCTTCGAATTGCCAGTCTTCATCATACCAAGCGTACGGACCAAATTGGAAGCCCTTATGCCCGGATGGCTTATAAAATGAACGGTCGAGTGTTATTGTCCACTCTACATCCTCGCCCGACATTGGGCCGCCATACAAATAAGAACCTTTTATCTCACCGTCGAATTCTTCGCCAAAAATATATTCTTCTTTATCACATTTTGCCTTTACTTCAAACTGTGCTGGCCGATATGCCTCAACCCTGAATGAGCCGTAGAATGTAACATCTGTATTTTTTGGTTTGGCAATGATCTCATACCAGCCGGTTGGTGCCTTTGGATCGATTGAAACCTTAAAGTCGAATGAACCATAACTTGAAACTGAGACATTTTTATTGAGAATCTCTTCATCCCTTGCGTTGAAGACTTTGAGACCCACTGTTTTAACAATGTGGGATACATTCCATTTTCCTCGTTTCTTTTCCCTTATAATACCTTTAATATATACATCCTCACCGGCCTTATAAATACCTCGTTCAGTAAAAACATATCCCCTGAATCTTTCTGGTTCTGGACGCCAGTCATACGAAATGCCAAAATCATAAGGATATATGCCAGTTCCTTCATTAGATGCAATAAATGTCTCGTCATTGCCGCTTTTTGCAAATACCCATATCCTTGGTTTGTTCCAATCATTCTCTGGAACCATGCCCAGTACTTTCCAGCCTGGCGTTTCAACAAGCCCGTTTTTATCAGTTCTACCCTGCCACATAATGCGATTTTTATCATCACGTAATTCAACCTGGGCATTGGAGATTGGTTTTGCATTTTTTAAGGTTGTAACCCAGATAAGATTATTCTCTGATGAAAATTTACCTGATATGCCAATATTTGTAACCTGTAATAATCCTCTGAAATAACGTCGCCTGTGCCGCAACTCTTTTAACGCATCAATCTCAAAGAAAACATAGCCTTCATTTCTATTCTGTAGGATTTCCTTTAATTCAAGAGGAAGCGTAGACTGCTTATTCCTTTTATCTTTAACATTCCATATTTCATCAATGGCATAATTGAATACAGGAGAAAAAATCTTCCAGCCATAAAAAACATTTTTACCCAAAATAGTAGGTATGATTTGATCCCGTGTTAAGAGAGCCAATCTCTTGCGTACCTTTTCGACATTGACAACAGTTAATGGATGTTGTTTGCTTGAATACGATTCAATAATTCCTCTTCCTGTAGGAATTGTTATGCGCGGGTCATAATCAGTCGTTTTGAATGTGACCTTAATATCCTTACCCAGTTTGTTATTAAATCGATCAGTAAGTTCTTTGCTGATTAAGACCTCATACTTTGTATCCGGTTTAAGGGGTAAATAAAGATAAAGCCGATGTGAAGAATTTGTCCAGTTTGCATAGTGTTCAGGGATCTTTATTTCTGGTTTAAATGTAATATGCTTGATAAAATCCTGGTATACTATAGGATTGCTGAATTCGAACTTAACCGACTCCTGGGGATTTTTGATCTTATGATCAATACCTATGAATGTAAAATAATTATATGTGGAAAAGACCATAGTACGCTCGTGTTCCATACCAAAATCACCGAGTGCACCGGGTAATCCTTCTTGTAATTTGACCATGACCTCACTTTGTATGGGCAGATTATCATCAGGGTCAATAACAATCGTTCTTTCTGGTTTCCAGTATTCACCAAGATCTTTAGACTCTTGTTCTGTTAAACTTCTGAGTTTGAATGGAAATTGTTTTTTAAATCCTTTATCATCCCGAACCATCAGTTTTATATAGGGCTTTGTTTTATCAGGTGACATTTTCTGGTTAAATAATAAATAGATGTTATGGTCTAATTCTACCCATTTCTGATTATGATAGGGTTTTGAACTAATAAGTTTTGGTCTTGCCGTGGTAAATTCCCAGGCATAATCTTTTTTCAGTGTTGTGCCCATAAGAGATTTTGTTCCCTTTGGAACAACACATCTGTATTTTGTTCCACCGATTAAAGGTTCATCAGGAATAAAAAAAAGCGTGGATGTGCCGCGCCATCTAAACCTTCCTTTTATTTTAGGTGAAATTCTTAATGGACCTTTTTTTTCGGATTCTGGCACACCTTCAAGCGGAACCATAGGTTGATTAAACGATACCATAATTTCTCTTACTTCGCTTAAGTTTTCAGTACCTGCTTCAGGTGCTATATAAAGCACTTCAACATCTCTCTTTTCACCTTCAGGGATTTCAAAACCCGCTTCAAAAGCTTCTTTTTTTGGACAGGATAAAGAAGTTAATATAATGAATAATAAAAATAAAATAGACAATTTTTTCATAATACCTCCCATAATAAATCAAATGCCTAAATGCCTAAAATACCTAAATACCTAAAAATAAATAAATACCTAAAGACAAATCAAATGCCTAAAAGTCCAAAATACCTAAAATACCTAAATGCCTAAATACCTAAAAATCTATTTATGCCAAGAAATATAATATCTAAAAAGCATTATATATAATAATTCAAGCAATGTCAATAAATGTAAACCCAGTATCATTGTAGTTGCCCAATTCATCCAGCCCTTTTGTAAAAGAGCGGGATTCATTGGGCTTTGGAGTACAGTAGCTTGCTACTGCATGCAACGGCAAGCCGTTGCACTCCCGTCTGATAAACCCCGCTCCTCTACGAGGGGCGTGGGTAAATCACCTGTCAGCCTCAGGCAGAGGCTAGGGCGTTGAGCGTACCGATGGAATAGTTAAAACATTCCATGGGATAAATAGGGCGGCGGTTAAAATCTTTTTAAATCTTGTTTTTCAAATGTCCATTCTGGGGTGTGTAGTGTGTCACCAAGGTTTAAACTGTACCAGGGACTCATGCCTGGATCATCCAAATTTTTTAAAATATGTATATCCTGGGCAGGCATAAAGCTCTGGCATAAAAGAAATATCTTTTCACCGGTTATTTTGTTTATTGCCATATCCACAACAATTATAGCATGTCCTGGAAATCCTGCCTGGATAAAGATATCACCAATTACCATTTCGTTGATGTCGCTAACTTTTTGTAGTTGCTGGTTCAGTGAATAGGTACCAGCATACATAAAGATAAATTTTAGATATTTCTTAAGATTTTCATGCGATGAATCAGATTCTACCTGCATGTGCCAGGTTACTGTATTGCCACTGACTCTGGGTCTGTAACCTGATATCCATTTTCTGAATGTGATAACATCGCCATTTGTGATTTTAAATTTGATTTTATCAAAGTCATTTTTGGAATATAAGAATTCTGCATAGAGTCTTATTATGGCATCAGCACATTGCTGTAAATCTTGTGCACCCACATCAATATCTACGACCGCATAGTGACCACCTTGATAGGATTTTTCAGCACCATTATGTAAATAGATTGGCGGGTTGCCTTGTTTTAAGGGGAGATTTCCGAGCCAGGATTCAAACGGGCCGATTTCAGCAGGAACTCTTTCATATCCTTCAGGTATCTTAACACAATTTATTAATGCGTCCTTCTTGTCATAATTATTAAACCACGGATAAATATAAACATTAATCTGGTTCTGAAAAACATATTTACCAGCAATATCAACTTGAAATTTTAATTCCTGATGGGTTCTAAAGAAGATATCATAACCTTGTTTTAGATTCTGCCAGAAAGACAGTAGTGTAGTATCATTTCTGGCATTCTGCTTCAGTATCATCATATTATTATAACCCATTTTGCACGGAAAGATATATACTGGAATATCTTTTTGCCCTGCAGATTTTGTATCAACACAGATTATATAAAGTTCCTCAATCGCCTCATCACCGATAGGAATGCAACCGATTGTGACAGCACTACCGTGTATACGGATCTCGCCACCTAAATTGCGTTTCACTCCCAGAATATTGTCTGATTTATTGGGATAATTTATCTTCATGGATAGATGAAAATTCGAAAAGGGATTAAAATGGTTGATATAGTAAAACCCTTCTGGGATTTGCAGGTCACCCTGTTTTCGTTTTGGTCCCAGGGTACCGGATGTGGCAGTAATGATATATTCTTTTACAAATGTAAAGACTTTAAGGCTTTTAGATAGTGCCCACAACTGTAATATCTGTTCTTTTTTATACGCCACGATCAGAATATTTTTAGGCGGGTAATTGATATCTAAACTATTGAAGAGTGAATCAATATATTTTTCTCGATTCTCCCTTGCCTGGCGAACGCGGGTATAGCGGTTTTGCTGTTCTTTAAATATATTTTGCCCGAAGAGTATATCAGGTAAAAACATGGCTAAACTAATTATTAGTATAGTTATCATTTCAATGTATATTTAAGTTTTTTTTGTAGAATCAACCAATTCTTTTATATATTTTACAAGTTCATCATATTTTTTCTTGATATCAAAATACATGCTTTTGTAATCTTTTTCTTTCTTTTGTTTTTCCTCATGTTTTTCTATTGTTTTTTCTGATATTCCTTTTGCTGTTTTCAAAAAACCTTCCTGTTCAAGCCAGGCGTGCGGATCTACTTGTTCTTCGTGTTTCTTTTTTATTACCCAGCTTTCTTTTGCCTTATTAATATCTACGATTAATTGAGGAAATAATTCTTTTATTGCTTGAATATACTGTTCAGGAAAACGACTGTTTTCTTTATTATATTCAATAAACTCACACTTTTCATGTATTTTTTTAAGTTGTTTAACAACTTCTGCATCGCTTTTATTATAGATTCCTAATATTGGTGGTACTTTAATATATAATTTATCGCATAATCTAAAAAGGGTTCCTTTTGCGAAGATCTCATTGAGAAGACGGATATTCGCGATTATGATATCAAAGTTATTTTTGAACTTGCAAATCATTTCAAGGGTTTCTGGAATAGAACCAACACCAACTATTCTTTCTCTGCCGAGCAGATCGCAGAGTTTTTTTCTTATGGTTTCATCTGGTTCTATAAAAAGAATCATGATTATAATGATTATAAGAGGAGATTTGGATTTGTCAAGATATTAGTAACAGAAACTTGGTGGACTAATGTAGTCGCAGACAGATGCATTTACAACTTTCCACTGGAAATTGAACAATTACAGATAATAACTCTATGTAATAAAAAAGCCCCCATGCGGGGGCTTTTTTATATACATGTTATGCAATTATGCACGTTCGACTTGTGTGGCTTTTTCCCCTTTCGGAGATTGGCTGATCTCAAACTTAACTCTATCGCCTTCCCTAAGAGTCCGATACCCGTCACCCGCTATGTCTGCATAGTGGACAAAGACATCACCAGACCCGTCTTCTTTCTCTATAAAACCAAAGCCTTTTTTTCCATCGAACCATTTAACACTTCCGTAGGTTGGCACTGAAACCTCCTTTCAAGCCCTTATTTTTACATAGTTTAAGAATATGCAAATTTACACATCCTCCAACATACGGTATGGCTTGAACATTGAGTGTATCTAAAAAACGAATTTTGTCAATAGTTTATTTTACCCTGATATTAAATGTTCACTTGAATATATGAAAGTATAGGAATTGTTGAAATCCCAATACATTAAAATATACACATGATCTCAAGGAATATATTTAACTTCTAAATAAGGTATCAGATTTTCCTCTTCGACTACTACACGCCTTTCCTTTTTACCTATTTTAATAGGTGCCTCAACTCGCTGGTATTGCATACTTGGCCAGTACGCAGTCTCCACTTTTACAATATATTCTCCTGATTTAACTTTTTTACCTGAGGTATCTTTTAAATCCCAGACATATATGTGATGTCCTAAATCTATACTTGCACTGGTAACTCCATCAACATCAGCGAACTTTGAGGAATTTGTCCACATTGGAAGGTTGACCTGCTTTTCTTTTGCATACCCACTGAATCCTGATACATAGATAGTTTTAATGAATTTACCGCTCTTTTTCTCAACCCACACTGCAGTTTGTGGTGCCAGTTCGTCGCGAAATCCTAAGATGAAGTCTATGACCAAAATAGGAGTTTTGTATTTTGAAAGATCAATCCGTTTTACTCCAGGGGCAAGCTCATTGAATACATACTGGCATGCTTTAGATCCTGAATATTGGGATACGATCTCAATCCAATGGGTCCTGGCTTTTTTCTGGTATGCAAATCCAATCCAGTATAAAGCTTCAGCCATAGTAGAATCTGGAACATCACTTGCTATAACCAGATTTAAATCATCTATTCCCTGATCAAGCCTTCCTATGAAAAAAGGGAAAGATACACCCATGGCTCCTCTCATAAATCTCAATTCAATATCATCCGGTGCAAGGGCAATGGCTTTGTCTAAAACCTTCATTGCCTCAAATACGAGATTTGTCCGAAAATCCGTGTCCATGTAGATTCTTGGGTCATAGCCTTGCTCGCCTATTTGCCCCAGGCATAAGGCAAGTAATTTAAAGGTATTTACATTTAATGAATCTAAACTAATGGCTTTTTTTAATACTTTTTCTGCAGCTTCATAATTCTCAACATCAAAATACTCTTTTCCTAATGCAATCAAGAGGCTAATATTATCTGGTTCTTTTTTCAATTTTTCTTTCAACTCTATAATTGCTGGACTATCTGGTTCTTTTGTTTTTTCACGTTCTGATTGCCATTCTTCAAAAAGGACGATTTTATTGATATTTTCTTTTGCTTTATCTGCGTATTTTGTGTCTGGAACTACTGCAATCAACTTTTCGTAAGATATCTTTGCCTTTTGAAATTCACCCTGTTTTTGATAACCCTGTCCCAAAAGATCGTAGGCATTTACGAGTTGCTCTATTACCTCTGGATCAGAAGATTGTTCTAATACTCGAGTGAGAAATTCCATATCCTCGATTCCCTTTTCTAATTGTCCTATGAATTTAGGTATGTTTATTGCCCAGCCTCCCCGGAAAAACCTGGCAGTAAAGTTATTGGGATCAAGTGAAATCGCCTTATCCCACATTATAAAAGCTTGCTCAATCGCCTTGAATACTTTAGTAAAACCTTTTATCCTTTGTACCTGTATACTAATATAGATTCCTAATTGAGTATAAGCCATTGAATTATTTGGATGTTCTTTTACTGCTTGCTCCATGGTATTTATTGCCTGGTCAAGATTATTTAATTCCTGGTATGTTTCAGCTTCCTTAATATACTCATCAAGGGTTTTACCCTGGCTAATAGTAATGCTCATTATCATTACCAGAGTTATTAAACATAGCACTGATTTTTTCATTTTATTACCTCCTTTGCTGCGCAAAATGATTACCCCGTACATTTGACAATTAACAGGGCAGGCGCGGATAAAATCGCAGATTACACAGATGAAATATAACTGCTTGATGGCATTATATATAATAATTAGAGTAATGTCAACAAATACAACGTCTTTCATCAAAATAAAATCTTCCCCAAATGAAATTAAGATTAAAGACTTGAAAGAAATTATTTTTAGTCATTCTTCATCCTCAGAATAAAAATTATACTTCTTTCGATACACCTGGTCAAGCTTAAGCTACAGTTTAATGATCTTTTGTAGAATCGCCAGATAAGACAAAGAGCCTTTGCGTTCACTAAGCTCTTGCTTTTTTCTTTGGTAACTTCGGTTGATTTCAAAACTCGATTGTACTGACATCTGTCACAAAGTCATCCCCCGTCCCCTATTTTCTTTGTAGCATTTGTCTAGTTTCGAGATTTGACCCCACTTGCCCACTTCAAATCTCTCTAAAAATCAAGATAAAAAGTGGAGAGGAATCAGTGGAGACGGTGCTTGACATTTTGACATTTTCCTCGCGGATTTATGACTTTGTGCTTTAAATCAAAGTCGATCATAATAGCAATATAAGATGATGTCAAAATGCCAAGCACCGTCCCTCTAGTCCTTAATGTCACCAGCGTAATGTACTGCTTCTTGACAATTGATGAAATAAGACTAAAATTAAAATATGAAGAAATTAGATAAAAACGAGCTTTTCTTCAGCAAACACTTTGAAGAATTCGTAAATAATTATGGTGGACAATGGGTAGTTATTGCAAATGGCCGACTTGTCGGGACAGGAACTAAAGACAGAATAAAGGAATTGTATGATAAGGCAAAGAAGCTGTACCCAACTGAAGAACCCCATATTTCTCCAATTCCGAAGCCGGAAGAGGTTGAATGCGTGTTGTAGAATTTCCATATCAAATCTGGAAGGGCAAACCAATACCAATAATACCAGTCAAACTTTATTCTCACAAGTGTAGCTTTAAAACCTGGGCTTTTGCATTGATTCTGGTGCAACATACAGTATCTTTGAGATTAATCTTTTAGAGTTACTTAATCTTAAAATTGAACAGGCAATGAGAAAAGAAATGTTTGTAGTAGGTGATGGTAGTTTCATCCCAGGGTGGATATTTAGACTTTCTATAGAAATAGGTGGCTATAAATTTAAAGCCGATATTGCGTTTTCTGACAGATTAAATGTGGGATTTAATTTGCTCGGTAGAAAAGATATCTTCGAGAAGTTTAAAGAAATATCCTTTCAGGAGAAGAGACGTTTAATTATTTTTAAAAGATAATCTAATTTGGTATACAAAAGTACTGTTTTTTATAAACTAAAGATTCTAATTTATTTGCGTCCCCGAATCTTCTTTAATTGCTTAATGACTGAATTACTTATCGCAGATCTCGAGTGCAACGAGAGAATGACTGTTAGTATTCAGCCAAACTTGGGAAAACCGACAATTCTTTAACTGAGACTTTTTATTAAAGCCTTTCATTCTTACCTACTATATTTTATTATAAGTCAAAACCAAAATCAAGGACATTGTTTTGATGCCATCGCTGTAATCTGCATTTTAATCTCTGTAATCATACGAGTTTACTCGTTGCATTTAATTTAACAAGAAGATAATTACCATCCTTTCTTTTTGTTAGTTCCATTTCTGCGGCTCGTCCGTCAGTGCAAAACTTATTTTGTCGAATGTCAAAACCTGCCCCCCCATTCTATTCATGTTAATTCCCTGATGTCCTGATCTTCTGATATTCTGATTTCCTGACCCCTCCTTGTCTCCGTTTCTCCAAGTTTTAACAAAGTGATGCCCTGCAAATATGTAAAATGTTTAGATTTGACCCCACATGCCCGACCCCACATGCCCCAATCCCTCGAACCCAGCAGCAAGTAACCTCTTCTTTAACCTTGATACGTGAACGACGCTGAGACCTAACAGCTGAGCTGCCTGTGTACCTTTTAGCTTCTTTTCAATAACATTCTTTAAAACCTTAAATCGTTTAATGTCTTTTTTGGTCACTAATAACTTCTCTCCTTTCATCTGCGATATCCTCCTTTTCAAAAGAGATTACCGCAAAAA
>Ga0209986_10000756_pt1 | contig 31770 bp, 54 predicted proteins | sample BlataG_FD_183168 | JGI IMG/M metagenome (GOLD analysis project Ga0209986, IMG submission 183168) | Deep subsurface microbial communities from Black Sea to uncover new lineages of life (NeLLi) - Black_00105 metaG (SPAdes) (version 2) | ecosystem: Environmental > Aquatic > Marine > Oceanic >...
GGAACAGTTCGTGTTGTAGTTATGAAAAGAATATAAGGAGTAAATAATGGCGAATAAATATTCTAATACAAGTTTAGATATTGTATCTACTGGTGGTGGTTCAAATCAAGTAACTATACCAGCAGGTACAACAATAAGGGGTGGCACTGGTACTGGTGGGGCTACAAGCGTACCGTGTAAAGAAGCATACTTACAACTTACATCTGGTACTGGCGTTAGGGTAAATATTGGGGTAGCAGCATCGGCGACCGCAGGAATAGATGTACCAAAGTTTGGAACAAATCATAATGTATTGCGAATACCTATAGATGATTTGAATAAGCTTTATTTTATTGGTACCAGTGGTGATAAAGTAGATATTTTATATAGGACTTAAATTATGGCTTTGAGGAAAACTGATATAGCTTATATTGCTGGTTTGGTCGATGGTGAGGGGAGTATATTGATTGCTAAATCATACCAAACTAAGTATGGTAATTGTTATAGGGTTAGTACAACTATAGCAAATAATAATTTAGCTGTATTGGAATGGGTTAATGACAAATTTGGTGGTTGCATATATAAATCTAATAATTGTTATATGTGGCAATTAAATGGGAAGAAGTGTCATAAGCTTTTAATATTATTAACTCCTTACTTAAAAATTAAAAGCGAACAAGCAGAATTAGCTTTACAATACATCAGTACTATCAAACATACTGGTTCTAAAAGGCTTTCTAAAGTTATTATTAAACAAAGGGAAAAGCTTAGAAAAGAAATGCAAAAGTTAAACGGCGGAAGATTTATAACACAAGGGAAAAAAGAAAATGTCACTTTTCAAACGTAAAAAGAAAAAAATTGTTAAACCTACGGCTAAAGAGCAAAAAATAATTACTGCTCGATTACAGAAAAAGTATCCTCAGATGTACACACCTATTGGGTTTAGTAAACAAGAACAAAAAGCATTTGAGGGGTTATCACCTGCTGATAAAAAAGCATTGATGAAAATGACTGGTCGTAAGATGAAGAAAGTTTATAGGAAAAAGTGAGGTAACTAAAATCGCAAATATAGATATGTCAAGTCCAATAAAAGGTGTAAGTGAATCACTTGACCCATCTAAGCAAGTTCCTCTTACCTCTGGGTATATGAATAATGTAAGAGCAACAGATGTATTGGAAAAGCAAATTCGTATTGGTCAGAGACCGGGATTAGATAAAGTATTTGATGAGCAGATTGGTGGTGGGACTCATCCTATAATTGCAATTTGCGTTGTGACTACGGTGGATTAAATGGCTACTAAAATTGATTCATATATTGTTAATGATGATTCAAACGGTACTGTAATTTCAGGCAATGCTTGGGAGTCTCAAACTTTTACAACATCTCAAGCTTATAATATCAGTGCTGTAAAATTAAAACTTCTTAGAACAGTAGGGTCAACCCCAGGCACAGTAACAGTAAGTATTAAAGCTACTGTTAGTGATAAACCTTCTGGAGCAGATTTAGTGGTTGGTACTACAAGTGGAAATACTTTACCAGAATTAGGTTCTACACCAGAATGGAGAACAATTACATTTACATCTGTTGCTGCTTTAACAAATAATACGAAGTATGCAATTGTTGTTCGTGCTGCTGCTAATTATATAGCGTGGAGAGTAGATGTTTCAAGTCCCACTTATGCAGATGGTTCAAGAGCATTTTCCACAAATGGGGGGACAAGCTGGACTCTTGATTCTGGTGATGACTTCATGTTTGAAACCTATGATGATAGTGGTGCCGGAGCCTCATCTCCATCATCTGATAAAACATATAGTAAAAAACTTGTTGCTATTGGTAATAATGAAGTGTGGCATCAAACAGATACTACTACAATGTCTGATTTTACAAATGCTACTGGTGGTGTAAATACTGCTAATCCATTAACAGTTTGTGATGCATTTCAAAAACTGTTTATCGCTAATCAAACCAATCTTAAAGTTGTCGATTTTATTAATACAAAACTTACTACTGCTACAGCACCTACAAATAATCCTAATCCTGGAACTGTTTTAACTGCTGATGTTTCAAAAGCTTCAATGATAGTAGATTATGTTGCTCCTGATGCCAAAACTATATATGGTAAAAGAACTACTGTTGCAACTTTTGGAGCCGAAGTAATATCAGGCACAGATGACGATGGTAATGATATTGATTTTACTACAAGTATTGTTGAAACTGCTCCCCCACATTGGTATAACTGGACTGTGTTTGGTAATGTAGCCGATGCAGATAAGTATGGTACAATGCCCACTTCTGCTTATTTGGTTTGTAGATATAGAGGTCGCCTCGTTTTATCAGGTGACCCTAACTATCCTCACCAATGGTATATGTCTAAGATTGGATTTCCATTTAATTTCTTATATGGTACAAGTGACCCTATGAGTGCTGTTGCTGGAACTAATGCAGATGCAGGAGAACTGGGTGATATTGTTAGAGCTTTAATTCCGTTTGGCGATGATTTCTTAGTTTTTGCTTGTGCTAACTCTATTCATTTGTTAAACGGTGACCCTGTAGCTGGTGGAAGTATTGATGAATTAGATAATAAAACTGGAATCTTTGGCCCTTGGGCTTGGTGCATAGATGGAGTAGGGGATTTATGGTTTTACGGTACTGGTGGTTTATACAAAATGGCAGGTGGCCGTTTTAAACCTATAAATATTAGTCAATCACATTTACCACAATTAGTTGATACTTGGGCTGCTGTACCTGGGACTCATCGAGTAGTTCTTACTTATGACCCGTTTAGAAATGGTGTACTTATTTCAAGAACTACATTGGCTGATGGAACAAATCTTAATTATTGGTATGACTTAAAGACAGAGGGGTTCTATCCTGAAACTTACCCAACTGCTTGTGGAGTATTTTCCTCTACATATTATGATTCTGACACAGCAGCTACAAAAGGGTTGGTGTTAGGTTGTAACGATGGGTATATAAGAAACTTTTATGACGCAGATAAGAATGATGATGTTGGTACAACTAATAGACAAATTTCAAGTTATGTTACTTGGCCTATACAGCATTTAACAGAAGATAATGATAAAGAAGGTAAGTTAACTTCTCTTACTATTGAATTAGCAGGTGGTGGAGCAAGTGGTGATTTTGGCGATACAGATGAAGTAGATTATGAAATTCATGTTGCTGATGATGCGGAGACTTGTTTAGAAAAAATTAAAGATAGCGATACCCCCTTTACTTCGGGTACACTAACAGGAACAGGGCGTAAAGCAAGAATAAGAACCCGTGTTCGTGGGGCTTACTTAGGGTTAAAGTTTTATAATGTAATTACCACAACTGATTGGGCAACTGCTACTGTATATGCAGTTGATAATTTGGTGGTGTATAGTAACATAGAGTATGTGTGTATTGTTGCACATACTTCTGATGTAGGTGGGGGTGATGGAACAGGCGGAACACCGGATGGTAATCCAACTGATTGGACAGCTACTACTGCTCAGACTTGGGCCATAAACCGTGTATTTGGTGAGATAAAACCTGCGGGCAAAATAAAGTAAAGGATTAAAATGGCTATTGAACAAGAATATATGTCAGCAAAGCGTGCTAATGAATTACGCTATGCTCAGGCTATGCAAATTTATGATGAAATAATTAGGCGTTATCAGCCTGGTGGAACGTTTGGACAGGCAGCATTAGGCCAATTAGAAAAACAAAAGGTCAGAGATGTTGGTAGAGAAACTCAACAAATGATTTCTTCTGGTTTATATGGTACTACGACTACTGCTGGATTACCTGGGAAATGGGAAGCAGAAGTTGGTGCTCCTACTCGATTAAGGCTTGAAGATATTATGATGGAAAGGTTATCTCAAGCTCAAATTGGTAAAGCGGGCTTTATTGAACGTAGAGAAGATGTTTACCCTGATGTTGGTGCTTATGCTGAGCAAACCGCTGTTGATGCTCCAACTTTTACAAGAACATACGAAGAAGGCCCATCTCCCTGGGAGGCTGGTTTTATGGGAGGTGGATTTACGTTAAGTGGGGCTGACCCATTTGCTGGCGGTACTACTCCAAGAACTGGTGGTACTGGTGGAGCAGTTTATGGCTCAGGTACAAGAGAGGCTACAATGGCTGAAAGAGAACGTAGGAAAAAAGCTGCTGCAACAGTAGGTCAAGCTACTACGACACCTACTTATGGGCAAGCTCAACCATCACAACAAATAGGTATGACAGGAGGAACGGGAGTTCAAACAATATACAAACAAGAAACAAAGGGTGGAGAACAGGTAATGGGAATATATAAAGGCAACAGACGTGTTGGTTCTTACACAATGGCACAATACGCAGCTTTGGGAAAATAAATTATGGCTCTTGTGCCCTCACCCAAAAACTGTGACCCAAGTGTAAAAAAAGCAATCCAACTCTTATCGTCTAAGTTGGATTATGATTCTCGGCGTACATTTGAAAACATTACCCTAACAGATTTAACAGCCTCGTCTTTAATTGGTACTAATGCGAGCAAACTACTTGAATCAGTAACCATAGGTACTGGTCTTGATTATACCAGACCAACTCTATCACTATCCCATCTTGGCATTGAAGTCCTTACTGACCCTGGTGTAGACAAGATAATGTTCTGGGATAACTCCGCAACTGCCTGTAATTGGTTGGGTATGGGCAACTCTGTGGCAATTACAGATGTTACATTAGATACAATTCAGGATATTCGCACAACTGCGTGGCCACAATTTGTACATACTAATACTGCATTATCCTCTCAAATTTTAACAGGCGGTGTAATATCAGCAGGAACTAATGCTGGTACAATCAAAGTAGCTGCCTTGACTGCTTTATTACGAACTGGTGCAGGAGCAACAGACCCATTAGTTAAGATTACATTAGCAGAACAAGATAATATAACACTTGCAGCAGTTGATACATTTTATAATGTTCGATTAACTTATGGTAGTCCTTGTACAATAGCTACTTCTACAAGCAGTGGAAACGGTGCTAATATAATTGGGATAGGTCATTGTCTCAAAGAAACAGATGGTACAAGGCATTATGCAAATGCGGGGTTACGTTTAAGTGATGGAGTTAGAAAACTTCATAATCGAGCCTCAACATTACGCCGAATTGAAAAGGGTTCGGGAGGAGCTTTAGTAAGTGACCCCAGCACAAGAAATCTTTATATTACTGCTGGTACATTTCATCGTGGTGTTAATAGTTATAGTTTTGCAGCAAAAGACACTTCTGCTGCACCTACTCCTGATACATTTGATTACTATTATTATAATCCTACAACATCTGCCTGGGTGAAAGATGATAATACTGGTAATCATTATACACAAATAGATAATGTTCAATATAATAATGTAGCTGCTGGCACGGGACTTGCAAACCTTACAACAAATAAATATACTACTAATTGGGTATTTGTTCATCCCGACGATGAACATATTTTAGTTGTTTATGGTCAAATTAATGGAACACTTACTGCTGCTCAGAATGAAAGCATCCCTGCTTCACTACCGGATATTATCGATAAAATGGCTGTGTTTTTATGTAAGGTTATCATTCAAGAAGGTTCTGATACTTTAATATTTGAGAATGTAGAATACTTTACTTTTACACCTGATATAACTGTTGACCATAATGAACTACAGGGGTTACAAGGTGGGACTGCTAACGAATATTATCATCTTACTTCTGCAGAGCATACTTTAATTTCAGCCGTTGGTGGATTAATTCCAACTGATAGTAACTTTATAGTTGGTAACGGAACTACTTGGGTAGCTGAATCAGGTGCTACTGCACGAACATCATTAGGACTTGGTACTGGAGATAATCCTACATTTAATTCTCTTTATATAAATGGGCCGAATGCAGATGATGTACATATTCATAGTTCTTCTGGAGATGGGCCTTCTAAAATAAAAATAAGTTGGGCTGACGTTACAGAACAAGGAGAATTTATTTTTTATGAAGGTGCTACTTTTATGGGTAGTTTCGGAGTATTTGGAAGCAATTATGCTGATGTATCTTGGCGAAATGCTCTTTTGTTCTCAGCAACAAATAATAATTTAGGAAAGATGGTTTTTCGGACAAAAACAAACAATGCCTATAAAAATAGAATGATAGTTTCAAATGCGGGTTTAGTTGGTATTCCAATCATAACAAATTCAATGCTTACAGCAGATGGTTCTTTATCATTAAAAGAACAAGCATCCGCAAATGCTGATACAGCAGCTTACGGACAAATATGGGTTAAGAATGATGCACCGAATACTCTTTGGTTTACAAGAGATGATGGAACAGATGTACAAATTGCATAATGAAAACTAAAGGCAGACAGACGCCGGAAGCATGTAAAGAAAGTCTTAGAAAATATAGGCAATCTGAAAAGGGCAAAGCTTGTCAAGCCCGATGGTCAAAAACAGAAAAAGGTAAATTGGCTAACGTGAAGAAAACTCTTAAATATCGTAAAACAGAAAAGGGTCGGGAAGCTCATTTGAAAAGTGAAAATAAACGCAAAAGAACTCTTGGTTTCATTAAACTATTTCCTAATCCATTTTCAAAAAATATAAAAATTCATTGGCATCACATAACTGATAATTATGTAATTGCTTTGCCAGCAAATATTCATATTATGTGTATATGTAATAATAGAGAAACTCATAGAGAAAATTGTTGGCGTTATGTTGAACAATTTTATATATAGGATAATAAAATGCCAATTAGAGTAGAACATGGAAAACCAAGTACGTTAATAGCTGCTGCTAAACGTGCTGGAGAAGCTCAAGCTGCTTTAAGAGCACAGGAACAAGCTGAGAAATTACAAGCTCAACAAATGGAGTTTGATTATAGAACTGCTCTTAGACAACAGGATATGGCTATAGATTTGCAAATGCAAGAGAGAGCTAAGCAATGGGAAATAGAGAAGATGGAACTTCGCTCACGTATGGATTTTGAAAGAGAAGAGAAACGTAGGCGGCAAAAGTTGGACGAGAAACAAGCAAGATTAGATGCGTTAGAGAAAGCCCAAGAAGCTGGTACAATAAGTAAAGAAGATTATGAAGCAGCTTATTTGCGAGTAATTACAGGAGTGCCGTTTGGTCTTGAAAAACAATTAACGGAAAAACAAAAGTTTGAAGAGGCTATGGCTAAAAGAATGAGAGAAGCATTAACTGGCACTGCTCCTACTGGTACTGTTGGGATGGGAACAATAAGGGTAAAAAGTCCTACTGGAAGAATAGGTACAATTCCTTCCGAAGATTTGAAGGAAGCCTTAGCATCTGGTTATACAATAATTCCTGAGTCAACAGCAGTAAGACCTGAAGTAAGACATAAACATAGTCCTACTGGATTTAAGTATGAGCAAGAAACAAAACCAAGACCGTATGGTACAGTTTATAGGGAGTGGTTATAATGGCTGTACGATTCACTCCAATTGAAAAGCCTACTAACGGTGTAAGATTTACTCCTTTAGTAGATGATACTGATTATGAACCTATAGATGTAGAATTGCCTACGGGTGGTTTCTTTCCTGAACTTGGTAAGGGTATAGTTAGAGGAGCATTGAATGTTGGTGCTACTACTGTAGGTACATTAAAAGCCGCTACTAAATTGCAACGTATGAGTCCACTTTGGGATGTACTTTATAGTGGTGTTGAATCAATAACAGGCAGAACTTTTGAAGAAGAACAAAAAGAGGCTAAGAAAAGAATTAAGTTAGCACAAGAGAAATTTCCAATGACTCACAAAGGAGGGTCTGCTTGGGCTGGTAGAGTTATTGGAGAAGCTATCCCATATATGGGAGCAGCATTAGCTGGTGGTTATATGGTTGGCCCAGTTGGTGCAGCTATGGTAGGTTTCAGTGTTGAAGGAGATATGGCCTATGATAATGCTATAGCTAAAGGTGCATCAGAAAAGGAAGCTCAAATAGAACGAGTTGTAATAGGCTCTATTAATGCCTATATTGAATCATTACAAATTAAGAAACTAATGAAATTTCATAAGACTGGTAAACATTCAATAAAGAATTTTGTCCGTCTTGTTAGAAGTAAATCTTTGAAGTTAGCTGGTAAAGATGCCATTGGATTTAGTGGTGATGTTTTGAAGATAGCTACAGCCGAGGCAGCAGAAGAACTTGCACAGGAGGGTGTGTCTATCTCTGTTCCTGCTATATTTAGAGGAGACTATCCTAAGAAACCTGATGGTAATATTGATTTAATAGCTATAGGAGAAAGACTTATTGAGGCTACATTAGGTGGTTTTGTTGCTGGTGGTGTTCTTGGTGGTGCGGGTGCTATGATGGCTGCTACTCCTGGGATTGCTGCACCTACAAAAGTTGAATTAGAAAATACTGTTAAGCGAGTACAAGAAAGTAACCTATCTGAAGATGAAAAAAAGGCTGTATTAAGAGATATTGAAACTATATCTGAAGAAGGTATAGAGGAAGTAGAAGTTCCTGCTGTAGAACCAGATGAGTTAGCTAATAAATTAAGGTCTGCCATTGAAGAGGTAGAAACTTTTAGACCTGCTGAAGCAGCAGCAATATCTAAGGAAAGAGGAAAGAGATTTGCATCATTTGAAGATGTACTACAGAATGAACCTAACCCTATTTTAGCTTCTCGTATAGCACGTAGAGCTTTGGCTGGTACACTAAAAATGGAGATTGGTTCTATTAATATAACTGACCAAGAAGTTGCCAGTATGTTTGATAGAGTTCGTCAATCTACTTTGTTATCAGGACGAAAGCTTAATGTATTTGAAGGATTAGAGAAGTTAGCGTTTAGACATGAAATTCCTGCACGAAATGAAATAGAAGCTATGGGTGATGTGTTTGGTAAAGATGTAGTTACTGCTTTAATGGAAAAAAGAAAAGCAGCAGGTAAAGCAGGGTGGGATAAGATAGTTGCTGGTATTAATTTACCAAGAGCTATCATTGCTTCTTATGACTTGTCTGCTCCTGGCAGGCAGGGATTATTGTTGTTACCAATAGCTCCTAAGCAATGGATTAAAGCTGTAGGCCAAGGTTACAGAGCATTTGCAAGCCCAGATTATGCTGATTATACAGACCTCCAAATAAAAACTGACCCATATTATAAGAGTGCTATGAAATCAGGATTAGACATAACTAAAATTGGTGGTATGTGGTCAACTGAGGAAGTATTTATAAGTGATTTTTCTCATAAGATTCCAGGTATCCCCGCATCTGAAAGAGCTTATGTAACTACACTTAATTCTCTTAGATTTCATACATTCAAACAATTTGCCCAGCAATGGGAAGGTAGTGGTAAATCCTCACAGGATTATAAATCATTAGCTGGTTTCATTAATCATGCCACTGGTAGAGGTGATGTTAAAGCTCTAAAGAAATATTATCCAATATTAAATGCAGCGTTCTTTGCACCAAGATTACAGATGGGTAGAATACAAGCTATTACTGATTTGTTTAAGACTACTTCATCTGTAAGAAAACTTGTGGCTGCTGACTTACTATCCTTTGTTGGTGGTGGAATATTAATTCTTACATTACTTAATATGCTTAAAGGTGTAGATGTAGAACCTGACCCACGCTCTACTGATTTTGGTAAGATAAGAATAGGTAATACAAGAATAGATTTTTGGGCTGGTTATCAACCCATAGCTCGTTATACTACTCAGTTTTTGTTAGGAAAAGCTAAAACCACAGAAACAAAACGAATAGTAGATATTGATAGAGGAGAAATAATTTGGAGATTTATTCAAAGTAAATTATCTCCTCCTGCTGGTATGACAGTGGATTTAATTAGAGGAGAAACCTTTAGAGGTAAGCAATTAGATTTAACACCAGAAGGGATTACTGAACAAAGTTTTGAGAGATTCACTCCATTATTTATACAAGATGTAGTAGATGCTATAAAATTTCAGGGATTAGATGTTGCTACACTTGTAGCACCATTAGCTTTACACGGTGTGGGGGCTATGACTTATCCTGTTAGGGCATCTTCAGAATCAGCAAGATTAAAAGATGTGTATGCTCAACAAGCTTTTGGTAAAAAGTGGGATGAACTTAGTCCTGAATTTCAAAATGCTCTTAGGGAGTATCAACCCCAAATAGATTTGATGGATGATAAAGCTAAATCTGAACGAGAAAACTTTAGTTTTATGGAACGTATGGCTAAAGAACAAAGAGCAGCAGCAAATAAAGTTATGAAAGCTTTACCTAATGATGTGAGAAAAGAGTTACTTAATCTTACTGTAGATGTTACGGGGTTATCAAGGCATATATCATCTAATTGGTATCTGAATGATAAGAGATATAGACAATATCAAATGGATACAGCTACAATGCTTAGTGTTGTACTGCCTAAATTTACACGTGGGCCTAATTGGAATAGGTTAGACTTTGAAACTAAGAGAGAGATACTCAAGACTATTATTGATGAAGTTAAGGAAGTGGCAAGAAATAATATTATAATGAATGCTAATATTAAGGATTTGGAAGAGCTTGAATAAAGAGAGTGGGGGTAAACCTGCCTTAGTCTACCCCCATAATAAAAAGGTGAGAGAGGTAAATAACTAAATTAAATCAATTCGTTTTCTTGCGGTTATACATTGTTCTTCTGATATATCAATATCTATATAATTACGTCCTAATTGTTTAGCAGCAATACAAGTTGTTCCTGAACCTACATTAGGGTCAAGAATAATATCATCTTTATTAGAATAAGCATTAATAAAAAATATTGCTCGTTCCACTGGTTGTTCCCAATTATCTTTTCTATGTGATTTTTCTGGTTTAGTATAAGGAACAACATTATTAACCCATTTTATGGGATTAGGTTTACCTTTAGAAAATACTAAAAGAGACTTAGCTGCTGCAAATATTTTTCGTGGGAATATGGAAGCCGTTGCACCACTATTAAGATGGTGGAATAAATAAAAGTAATCAAGGTATTTACAACAAGGAATAAATGTTTCTGGCATCCAATAATCAGAAGCATAAAATATAGCAAACTTCCCAGGTTTTAATATTCTTGCTGCTTCTTTAGCAATTACTTCATAAAGATAAATTCCCTGCTTACCATAAGGTGGGTCAACAAATATCATATCAATTGATTCATCTGGAAATTTAGCCATTTCTTTCTCACAATTACCACAAATAATTGTATTTATATTCATATTTTTAACCTTTTTTCAACACAACTGGCACATATCTTAATACTTATTGGACGTACCTTAACCATAGTATGTAGGTAGTTATCAGTATAGAAACGTTCTATGGTTTCTCCTCGGTATTTACGCCACCAAGGCACACGTCTTTTACCACAAATTTTACAGGTTATTCTTTTATACATTTTATCTCCTTAACTATCTATAAAATACTTTTAGTAGTATAGTGCTAATTTATTTTTATCCCCCAGTATACTGTACTCTAAGGGGTGTTTCAGGCTATTCTGTAAACTTAACTGTATTAGAATCAACTACGATGTTTTTTATAGTATTTCCTTTGATACTCTCGATTAGTTTTTTGCCTGCGTTTCTTAACACAACTATCACAATATCGTTGTCTCGACCTTAATTTTGGTAAACCACAATCAGGACATTCTCTTAATAAATAACGCTTATTGCTTATTCTAATGTCCCAAAAAGGCTTACGAGTATAATGACTTTGTTCTGCACCATCGCCCATTCCTATTATTATATCATTTTTATTCATTTAAGTTTTCCAATATCTTCTTTGCTCTGTTTTTAATTTCATCTCTAACCAACAGTTTAATAATCCCTCTATTATTTTCTCGTGATATTGTTTTACAGTATATTAGTATTGCTTTTAATTCATAAATTATTTCTTCATTAGTCATTATCTAAACTCTCCAAATATTCAATAATAATATCACCGTGACACGGTAAAGGTGTACACCAACAACCTAAAGTTTTACCTTTTAGGCCTTGAACAGCTTTTCTAAAATCTGAATCAATTTCTATACAAATATAAAACCACTCTTTATAGGCTGCTACAACCTCTTCTCTTGTGCCGTGTTCTACACCTATATGAAATGGATTACCAAATATACTTCTCCTATCAATAGGTATAACTTTTGACCTATCAAGATTATATGTTCTATAGTTAACTAATTTAGTTTTCTTGGTTACACTCATATCTTTGCCTCTGCATAATTTTGTCCGATTCCAATATCAACTATTACTGGTATATCTAACGTAACTGCAGCTTCCATAACTTCTTTAAGTTCTTTTGCTATATCTTCTGCATACTTCTCTTCAACCTCATATACAAGCTCATCGTGTACAGATAATATTAACTTACAAACCCATTCAGGATGCTGTAGTATAATCTTTCTAAAGTTACCTGCTGCTGCCTTCATCATATCGGCTGACGGACTTTGAATTAAAAAATTAAATGCTTGCCTTATAGCTCTATGAGTAACATAATCAAACCTACGTATTCTACCTAAGATAGTTCTTACTTGTTTATGATGTTGTAACTCATTAGTACATTTATTTATAGCTTCTTTTATCTTAGGAAATCTATTGAAGTAATCATCAATAAACTTTTGAGCTTCATCCTGACTTATATTCCAATCCTTAGAAAACCCATAAGCTGTCTTACCATAAGCCAACCCAAAGTTAACTGTCTTAATCTTATCTCTCTCAGCCTTAAACTTCTTCCTATACATCTTAAAGTCTGGATGAGTTGTAAGCAACGCCTCTTGTGGAATACCTAAGTCAAAGAATATATTAGCAATCATAAAATGTACATCTAACTTATCCTTAAACGCTTGTATCATATCAGGGTCTTTAGATACGTGAGCTAACACACGAAGCTCCTGTCCCGAATAGTCAGCACATATTAACTTTCTTCCAGGTGGTGCTATAATACAACTTCTTATGTCTATGTCCATAAATGTTTCCATACTTTCTTATTTATTATAAATCCTATTGTTCTACGAGATATATTATAAATATCTGCTATTTTTTGTTGGGTAAATAACTTAGTTCTATACATATAAATAATCATTCGTACATCAACTTCAGTTAGTTTAGCTCTACCATGTTGTTCGCCTTTAACATGTTTATAAGCAAATGGTGTATAAAATGTACCATGATTTATAGCATCACGTCTATTAGAACTACGTGTATCCCACCTTAAATTTTCAATCTTATTATCTGTTTTAATCCCATTATTATGACAGGCTTCCATTCCTTTAGGACAATCACCAATAAAGGTTTCTAAAATTAATCTATGAACTAACCTACGGTATCTTTTTTTATTTTCCCATAAAGAAATATCATAATAACCATGACTGCCTATAGTTGGTTTAAGAAAACGCTTACTTAAATATGACCATATTTTCCCATCTATAGTAGCTGCATAATTACTAAATTGTGGTATAACTTTTATTTTGGGAGCTGCTGAAGGTTGGGATGTGAACATGATAATCTCCCTGTTACACAAACGGTATTATGAAAATTTGCTCTTATACGACCATCACTTTGTACATATTCAGGTAATGGTTTAAGAAACTTGTTCATTAAAGAAATAGCTTTACGGTAATCCAAAAGTAATACTACAAATTCATGTTGGTTTTTAACACTATTAAGTACAGCTTCTTTAGTACTATATTGCCCTTTAGGATGTAACTTAGATGATTTAGTTTTTTCTGTGAGCTTAACTCCTAAACTTAATAACAACTCTGAAAGTTGGGCAGGACTATTTAAGTTAATATTAGATACCATATTGTGGGTTTGTCCATCAACATCACCACAAATATATGAAATACCACCAGCCTCATACATAGCTATCTCAAGTTTATCAATTATAGCTTGAAGCTTTGCCCTTAATCCTTTGATAGCATTTTGGTCTATCAACGCACCATTAATTTTCATATCCATTAAGCAGAACTGAAAGGGACGCTCTATATTGTACCATAAATCCCATAATTCTTGTTCTTTTAATTTTGGTACTTGTATTTTATAAAGTAAATATGTCCACACACTATCACTGGTTGCATAATTATAAAATCTGTTAGAGTGAAAGCCATTCTCAACAGCATATTCAAATGACATTATTTCACTATTATCAATATGTAAATGTTTTTCTGCTAAATGTTTTAACCCCTTTTTACCAGACTCGTTCAATAAGTGCTCCGCCGTCATAGTACAAAATATATTGTCCGTATGAAAGACATCTAACTGACGTAAGATTCTACCATCAAAAGAAAAGTTATGAGCTATTAAGGTTTCAATATTATTCTTACATATATCTTTTAAGATGTATATTAATTCACTATATTGTGGGTTGTCTAATACATCAACGTAACAAACAGAACTACCGTTGTATAAACTCCAACCAGCTATCTGTAAGGTTAAATAGTTTATATCTACACATTCAAAATCTATTGCACAAGTAGATAAATCATTAGATTTAACCCACGTTCTAAAATCTTCAGCCTTTAATATTATACTTACTTTCATATTTACGTAACGCCTTAAAATTACTTTCAACCCATCCAAATTAACCCCCTAAATACTGGTTCTTCTTTCTGTTACAAATGGTTTTAGAGCTAAATAATTACCATCTAACTGTATTACATCTTTTTCATTATGGTCAAGTATATATTCAAGAGCTTTTTTTCTTTCTAACTTACTACCAAATTGTACAGCCAACCATTTATCAGGATGTATTCGAGTTTTAATATCATAATGTTGTACTGCTGCTGCAACATTACCTTGACGATTACTATTAAGACATAGTTTACTTCTTGCCCATAACCACGTATCACTGTGCCATATCATACCCATAGTTGGAAATGGTAAGTCCCATCTAATAGCTCTTGTTCTAATAAATGGAATATCAAATCGACAAGAATAATGGCCTACAAGCCTATCATATTTCCACATAGTATTAATCAATGTTTCGGTTAACCTACGGTCATAACCACCAGTTTGTAAATCTTTAGTAGTAAGACAATCATAGTAGATTTCTTTTGTCCCTGATGTTTTAATACACCAAGAAAGCATTATACCAAAATTAGCTTTAAGATTGCTGGCTTCAATATCAATACAACCTACTCTTTCAGTTATACCAAAATGTTTATTATAACAGTTTTGATGCCCTGCACCTATACCTAAATGTCTATGCTCAGGACATCGCCACATAGAGCGTCTTGCTACCTCTTGTTTAGACCATCTAAGAGGGTTAACTTGACTAAATTTATATTTTTCAGTATTAGTCATTATTATTTTCCTTTAATTTTTCCTCAAGAATTTCTTTAATAACACTTTCTATTCTAAATAAAGTTTCATCACTCAAAGATGTAACTGTTATACCTGGAATATTAACTGTTTTAGCAAATTTCTCTTCTGTTTTCATACCATCGCTAAAACCTCTTTGGTGGTCATAATATATAACAAAATCACAATCATATATAATATGACAATCTACATCTAAAATTTGGTTTATACTAAGATGTTTTAATTTATACGCTCTATGTACAAATGCTTCCATATCAGCAGGAACGTGTAAATCTAACTCTGGAAATGCAAATCTTAGAGTCTTACCAAAAAATACAGCTTTATTATTATTCTTATCTATATCTTCTTCGGTAGATTCTTTACCTTTTATACCCATTATTGGATGGCTTAAATAAGCTTTAACTTTCATCTTAAAATTCTCCTGAATATAACATTGCTAACATTAAAATTTCATAGTTAATATCATCTATTGCTTTTTCATGCCACCATTCCCAAGGGCGTACTTTACCTTTTTGCATTTCATCCAACCCTTGACGTATAGAAGTTCTATGTTTAAGCCACATTCCTCTTAAAGCTTCCATTGGTGTAATACCTTCCATCTCTGCTGACAGTTTGAAGTTAAATAATTTATCACCACCACTACTATAGTCAGCAGATTTACTACTTAACACAGCTTTAATTTTTTCTAATATTTCTTTATCAAGAAAATCATTGAATTTTTCATGAGTCATATTTTTCTCCTTAGAACCAAATATTAAGTCATAGTTTTTATCATACTGTTTTTTATTAACCGGTCTATACCAATCACCTTTACCCATTATATATGTCTCCAACCTTAGAATAAATGCTGATGGGTAGGGTTACCTACATTATTGGCATCAGATACTTGATGGTATCCCAATAATGGACGATGTCGACTCGCCATTAGCCACTATCGGCATACCCAAACCCCCACCAGCATATCTCTACTATCTCCTTATATTTTTAGATACTTTCGCACTATCGGGAAAGTTAATCCGCCGAGTAGGTAGATAAATAAATATACTACAATAGTTCCCATATTATTTCCTTTCATAAATTACATTTTACCCTGTAACTTTAGGGCATTTTTTATTTTATTTACAATTTTCCTTGTACTTACTGACTGAACATCAAACAGAACTTTACTACCAAGTTTAGAGTTACCATTAATTTCTTTTAACTCTTGAGCACCAGTAATTAACTCTTTAACAGCACGGTTCTTAATAAGTATCGAGTAAACAAAAATACACACCACACTTATTAACGAACCTATTGCAAGAAATCCTGCATACTCCATCACTGCCAGAGAAACACCAAGGGATGCTACGCAACCAGCGAAGATTGGCATAGCTAAACGAGAGCTATTTACTGTTGCAGCAGCAATCGCAATCCCAACGATGGAAGCAATGCTTAACCAATTCAATCGTGAATGCAACGCAACCTTCGATGTTTCTTCTGGCGTTAAACTTTCATCTGTGGGTGGTGTACCACAGACAATATCAATAGCGGATTGGGCAAGGCCACATCCGGTTAAGCCAATAGTTAATATACTAAATATACATATAAATACAAACCATTTATTCATCTTCTAACTCCTTATTAATGTCTTTTTTAATAGCCATAAGAATATCATCAGCAGAATAAGCAACACCAAAACCAAATTTTAATTTTGATTGTATACACTCTAAAGCTGCTTTCCAAGCAGTTTTATACAAGCCTATTATTGCTTTTCTGGATGTATCTCCATATTCCATTAAAGCAAATTGTTGTTTGCCAATAAACTTATCAAATTCTTTCAGGCTTTCGCTCATTTTATTTCTCCTAAAACTCAATTACTACACAAGTAAATATAAGTCCAAGAACTGCACATATACCAAGCACGAATAACCAATCAATTTTAGTTTTCATTCTTCAAATCTCCTTTTCATTTCTGCTTCGAGCTTTATAGTTTCTATTTCCTCTGGCGTAAGATATTTGTATCTACGAATTATAGTCAACGCCCAATGTACACCTTTTCTAACCTTTCGTGTTAATTCTTTATTCTTTCCGTTCTCATAGATACAATGGTGCGTTTGAACACATCCCGTACCTGACTTTTTCCTTGTTTTTCTACCCATAGTGCTGCGTCCTTTTCACCATTAAAGTTTTCTACATTCATTACACTAATTCTTGATACTTTTTCTAACTTTTTAGCTAACTTGTTCGCACCATCTATTCCAACTTTATCATTGTCTGGAATAATCAAAACAGTACAGCCTTCTAATAATTTAACTGTGGTGGACACAACAGCGTTAGCTCCTGGACGTGCTATACTTTGGAATCCTAAATCATATACCACCGCAGCATCGTGTACCCCCTCACATACAATAACAACCTGGTTAAAATCTATATCATTAGGTATTACTAACCCAAGCTTACTGCCATTAACAGCCTTTTTACTACCATTTAAGAACTGCCTTTGTATTCCAATTATTTCAAAGTTTTCATTACGTAAGGGAAATGTAAATGCTTCGCCTGACCATCCCAACTGGATTGCCTTCAATGTTTTAATGGACACGTCCCATTTATTCTGCATAATATTATAACGAAACTCATTGATAACTCTTTGTTCATACGAGTAACTAAGACGCTTCCAATCTATGGGATTAGGATACTTATGTTCTTTTTTGTATGCTTTAGATGTTATATCTAATCCTAAGTCTTTGGCTGGGCCAAAAGCTCCACAGCCGAAGCATTTATAAAAACCACTAAATTCCCCTGTTTTAGATATAAGTAACGAAGCATCTTTATCTGGGTAGTGAAAACAACAACGACACCATATTTCATCTTTATTTTCTGATACTATTTGCAACTTTTGCAGCATCTTCTTCATTGTTAAACTCTCCGTAAAATTTACCTCGCCATCTAACTCGCCATTTACTTCTATTTTTATCCCACTGAACTCCCATAATACGAGATTTGCCCCAACCCCTGCGATTATTATTATTTTCAATACGAGTACAATTCCGCAAGTTTTCTTTTTTATTATCTAATCCATAATGATTTATATGGTCAACTTCTAAATTTGCAGGAGTTTCCATAATTTCACGAGCCATGCTTATAATATAACGCTTACCATTTACAGCTTTTGACCAGCGTACAGCATAAAAAGTCTTATCTTTGCTTCCTCGCACAGCGTGCCAATTATATTTAGACAATTTATTATAATCTTCATCATCTATTATAGTAACTAATCCTTGTGTGAGATAAATAACTTTCATTCTTGCAACCCCTGTTCCTCTTGCATTTCACTGCACCAATCATTATATCCTACATCAAATGCTATCGTGTCAACTTCTCTCAATACCATACCAGCAGGATAACTCCACTCACAAACATCTATATCACCATATATGTCATTAAGATAAATCTCATAATCATCTTCTGTATACATTATTTCTCCCTTAATTCTTTTTTAATAATCTCATAAATTACACCATCTGGGTAGTTACCTAACACCCACTCTAAAGTTGCTTTCCACGCAAGTTCACAATCCGTTATATCGTGTGGATAATAAGGCCAATCAACTTTATTCTCATTAAACCATTTTTCAAATTCTTTCATTATATATCATCCTCCAACCCTATATCAGTATTAACCCCAATATTTCTATTTCCAAATGACATTTTAGCACCATCCCACATTGTATGTACTACACACGTTGGCCCATTTCTCTGCTTAGCTATTATAATCTCAGCAGCACCATCATCAGTAGCGTTCTGACTATTCATAGTGGCATAATACCCTGGCCTATGAAGTAAAAATACAGCATCGGCGTCTTGTTCTATAGCACCAGAGTCTCTTAAATCACAAAGCTGTGGCCTTCTGCTTTCTCTATACTCTACATTTCTATTTAACTGAGACAGTACAACAAATGGTATGTTAAAATGTCTTGCTAATCCTTTTAAGTTAGCACTTATAGAAGCTAAATCTTGGTTACGATTATTAGGACTGTTACTCATACCCATTAACTGTAAATAATCTACAAACACACAATCTATAACCTGTTCTTTAACTGATGTTATTGTTTTAATATTCTCTTTAATATTTCCAACTGTTATCCAAGGTGAATCATTAATATATATATTACGTCTAAATAATTCTTTAGCTGCTACATCTAATCTTTTAAGTTCTATTGAATATAACATAGCATCTTTCATCTTTGAATAACTAACATTACCAAGATTAGCAAGCATACGTTCTATTAATAACCGAGCACACATTTCTATGCTAAATACAAACACATTTTTAGTTTTACTTGCACTCAATATCATATCAGTCATTAGAGAGGACTTTCCCATTGATGGGCGACCAGCTATGATAGTTAATTCCCCAGGTTTTAACCCCTTTGTTTTAACATCTAACTTAGGAAAGCCAGTAGGTATTCCCATAGATTCACCAGACATTTTATCTAAAACTTCATGAAGAACATCGGATACCTTGATTATTTTAGCTTCACTCATCTATAATTTCCAATATTTGTTTACCAATTTGATTAACAAATTTTCGTGCAAGAAAGGGTAGAGATGTAAAACCACCAGTTATAAACTCATCATAAAACTCTGTTGCTACTTTACATTTGTTCCCTAATTTTTTAAGTTTGGTAAGTTTTTCTTTATCGGTCATAATCTACGCCCTCTAAATAATTCATAGAATGATGTTTTATTTTCCTCATCTAAAACTTTGCCGCCCCTTATTTGTTTCACATAATCTAATAACTCTGACTTAGACTCAATCTGTATATTATCCCATTCTTCATATAGTTTAGTAGCTTCGGTTGGAGTTACCCAGTAACCTTTAGTTGTATACTTAAAACACCTTAACAAACTTGACAATGGGTGGTGTATATTTTTAAGCCTAAGTATATTATGAGTCTCATCGTGTATGAAATCCTTATCTACCATAACCTCAGAAGGAGATTCTATAGCTGCTCGTATTATAGTGAAATCAAAGTTACTTAATACAACTTCCTTAGAACCCTGTGATATTACCTTACCTTCCTTGACTGGTTTTATAACATTTATTGGTGGCATATAGTGAAACTCACCGCTTAATGGGTGCTCATAGGTTATTGACATATTATTTTCAAATTTTATTTCCAAGCCCTTCTTTTTTAATTTATTTATTAACTTACTATATACACCCTTAGTTTGACTATATATATCTATATCACTGGCCTTAACAACTTTATACTTAGGTGAAGCACAGTATCTTGCATATCCACCACATATAAAACAATCCTTTTTAGTAGATAATATTATACCATCCAATATTCTCCATAGTGGTATAATTTCAGAGAACCCTCTATGTAATTGTACTATCTCAAAACCATCTTGAGATTTATAATCTTTTTTAGTTAAGTTCTTTATTTTTGTAAAGTAGCTACAACCACTATTAGGATAGGGATGAAAAGGTCTATTACCATTAGAATATATATTCTCTGGATTGCTACACTCATTATTATCATAAATATATTGTGAACAATTAAAGCAACTTCTTTCACCTCTACTTTGGTAGTCTGGGCACCGGTATCTTCTCGTTCGATTATTAGTGGTATAATGACACGACGAACCACCATAGGCCCTGCACCGTCCGCCCATATAATAATTACCACATTCTCCTGGCATTTTGACCTCCTCATCCAATACTAAATATTAAATTATATATCACTATCGGTAATATTATCAACTTTAGCACTACCATTACCAGTAACAATACCCCCTAACAACTGCATAGCAGATACATATAATTTAATCTTTGAACGCTTTGCACCTTCATCAGTAGTCCAAGATTCAAGGACTAATCTACCACTTACTAAGATGTTTTTACCTTTTGTTGTATATTCTGTTATAACTTCTGCTAATTTACCAAAAGCTACGCACTCAATAAACAATACCTCATCTTTAGTTGACACTGGGTTGTTAACTGCAAGACTAAAATTAACTACAGGTGTCCCGCTACCAGTGTACTTCATTTCAGGGTCTCTTGTTAGATTCCCTGCACCTATAAATTGATTGTAATTTGCACTCATTTCTAATCTCCTTTAATTTTATATTAATTTTTAGTTTCAATTAACTTTTCTTGACAACTATTTTTCAATCTTTCTTTACTCCACACACGGTGCAAGTCCATGCAATTTTACCAACTATCCTACTTTTTGATTTATTATGCACTCTATTACCAACACCATATTTGTTATCTTGGTAACGACTAATACAACTACATTTCCGTATCATTTTATTTCTCCTTTTTAACACTAACATCTTTAGCTTCAATTTCATTTACAATCTTATCAACTGCACTTTCTTTGCTTGGGTACTTTCCATATTTATTAAAGACAGCAGCTTTAAGTTTATCCATATCTACCTTATGGTCTTGGAAATAAATACCATCAACCTCTACATATGCAAATGCAATTCTTTCTAATAATTCCATTGCCACACTGTTTGGTGTAAACACCTTAACATCAGAAACAGTATCAGAATACTTGGCTTTCATTTCTGCTACATATTTATTATCATCAAACTTACCTTCAAATACATCAGAGTTAAATCCTAATCTTGATAGTGCTTTAGTTAAGACATCAGTAGATAACTTCTTATAACAGTCGTTTCCAGGCTTGTAAGTCATATCAGAACTGGTAGGAAATTTAACCTCAATAGAATTAATTGGATAAAAGAATGTAGCTACTAAAGCTATACCTATAGGCTTATCACCATCATAAGTAAATGTATAACATAAATCACGTAACCCCCATTTATGCCCAAATGACCCCCACAATTTAGTAGCTTCTTTTATTTGACTATAAGCATCTATTGCCGTAAACCCACCCCTTGTTTCTACGTGCTTAGTAATAGCTGGATTAGTCTCTGACACAGAATCCCACAACTTTAAGTTATCATTTTTCTTACTTTTTCCACTTACTTTTTTTACTGGCATATTTTGCCTCCTAATTTAATTAACTATTGTATATTTACATACTAATTCTTTTAACTTACCTAAAGCCTCAGCTTCCTTTGATACTATTGATTTAGTTGAAAATCCCATACTATTTGTAGCTTTGGTATTAGCAACCTTATAAGCATATCCTTCATGACTATTATTAGAATTATACTTAACAATATTATTAGTAGATTTAGAAGAACACTCACTACATATATATTTACAATCTTTGTAGTCTTTATGGTCATCAATTTCTACTATAACAGTATTACTACAATTGCAACAACCCGTAATAAGTATAATATTACACCACCTTCCTATGCAACTTTCCATGTGTCAATTTAATTTTTTGCATTGCACACTGTCCTCACTGGGCAGTAAAACTCACATCGGGTACAGTTACCCTTTCGTTCCTCAATAAATATATCTCCTTTAGGTTTCTTATCTACAATCCATTTCTCTGCTGCTTCTTTAGTGTTTAATACACGTTTTGCTTTTTTAACTCCCTTCTTTTTCACAGCCCAAGTAGTTTCCTTTTGCCACCTCTCTTCTGGTGAACATACATAATCAGCACCGTTTAAGTGTAGCTGTATTCTACTATTAAGGAAAGCCTCACGCCTATCTCTACTCCAAAGAGGAATCTTTACCCTATGAAATTTATGTTTTGGATACTTAGTATTATGTCCTTTCATAGCTTCATATTTTGACCAATCTCTTAGAAAAGCATTTATAAATAACTTCTTTGCTGGATAACCACTTTGTTCTATCAACGTAGCATATATATTAAGCTGTTCTGTCCAGTGTATATTACCAAATACCCAAGCAAATGCACTTGTAACTTTATTGTCCTCAATAATTCCATCAGACATTTTATATATATCTGTTTGTCCAGTAATGGGAATTTCATTAAACACTATGTTCCATCGGTTCTCAATCATAGCTTCTACTTCCCATTTACTGAGAAACTTATGCCAAGCTGTACCAAACAATGAACTATATACATAATCGTCCACATCTACTTCAATATCGTCCCAATGCTTAACTAATAATCTTTTTACTAATGGAGAATCAATTAACTCGGTAGCTCTCCATATATCCATATTAGGTTTATACAATTCATTTTCCACGGCCTTAACTACGGCTTCAGGATATTTATATTGATTTTTTATATTCATTCATTTTCCTCTTGTGTAATATTTGTAGGAGAAATATCCGTTTAAGAAGCATCCGTAAAAACATCCGTAAGGGTTCTATATTCAATTTCTCTTGAAATCGGAATAGGTAAAGTAACAGTAAAATCAATGTCTGCTTGTCCATAACTATATTTTATTCGTTCTCTGATAAAGGGGGACAGAGTAGTGGGTTCTAACTTTTCTTTTAACATTAACTCAGCTTTAATTATTTCTTCTTTAGTTTCTTTAATACTACTACTAAATATTCTTAAAATATCACATCGTTTATCCATAAGTATAATTATAGATGATTTATGTCCTAAAACTAATGCTTTTGTGTTTAAGTATGTATGTACAAAAAGATTAGCAAATTCTTTATTATTGAACCAACGTTCTTTTATAATTAACTTTTTTAATCTTTCTATTGGTAGGCTCATATTAAACCTCTTTCTTGACGTAAAGCATCCCTTTGTTGTATTTGTTGACTTATAAGAAGCCTGCGAAAAAAATCAGGGTAGTATCCTCGTCGTATCATTAAACGAGAATGAGCGATTGAGCCAGCTAATCTCATTCTCTTTTTAGTAAGATAACCTGTATTATACATTTTCATATTACATTTTCCAAATAATCATTTTTACTTAGATAAATTCCACACTTAGGACATGCCCAATTATCTTTTTCTACAGCAGTAACAGTCATACAACATATAGGACATACACCAGTTATAGACTCACCCTGATATTCGTCATGGATTTCAGCTTCTTTTAAGTACTGTTTCTCTGCATCCCAATTTTCAATAACACTATCACCATTCATAAGCGTACAAATATCACACACAAATTCTCCATAAACATTTCTGTACAGTTTAGAACGTGGTTTTAATTCTCCACAAGTTGAACACTCATGTCTATTAGCCATAAAATCTCTACAAAATGTACAAACCCAACCAGTTTGTTTTTTACTCTCAAATACAATATCTTCCCACTCTACATCAGCTAAACTTGTCCAACACGAACAAACTATACATTGTTTTTTAACAGTTGTATAAGAAATACCAGGGGTAGTATAACCACCATAATAATCACGTGTAGAAAAGTCTGATATATTATATTCATAACCAGTGTTAGAAAACCAAACTCCTTTATCATTCCAAATTCCAGCAGATTCATTCATAATAGTATAACTACCAATATTATCCATAAATACTACTTTAGATAGACTGGTAGTAACATATTCATCTACCATATTTTTAGCTTTTTCAATATCTAAGAAATTCTTAGGTAATCTGCGTAGTATAGTTCTATTAAACTCTTGAGTATCTGATTCTGTACGTGAACCCATCTTGGAAAAAATACCGTTGTGTGCAAATGCTAAATTATCGTGTATCATAAATGGATGACAAGCATTAGAACTTACATAACCACTTGTAGCAATTCTAAAATGTAATACAAACGGACTATTTGGATACAAAGATTCCATTTTACGAAAATGCTTATAAAATTTTCTAAATCCAAAATACCCTTTATCTATACATAATACATCTTCATATCCTTTTACACTTTCAATATACATCATCCCTGCACCATTACTATTGTTTGAGAAACAATTTCTCAATTCCTTCCTTGTGATAACCTTACCAACTGGCTTAAGTACTATAACACAGATTGTACACCCCACTTTCTCTTAACACCCTTCACTTAAATTAACACCAACATATTGTTCGCTATATAGAAACCTATATAATTCTGGAAATTCATTTTTGTTAGTCTTTATATAATGCCTAAACCCAATTTCTGTCATATCATTAACTTTACCTTTGTAAGAGTATTCAAAAGCAGCTTTAACAAACATTACATTTTTCCAAAAAGATTCTGGGAATAATGTACCTCTAAAAATTCTTATTTCTACTGTGTGTTCTCTACCTATATTAACAGCAGTATATCTTTCTTCATAATCATAAGTCCGTTTTTCTTTAGCTTTATTCTTTATATGACGCTCACTGTCAGAAATAGAAGCCCACCTATTTAGGTTAGTATTACTTATTCTTTGGCTTATTTTTGTAATAAACTTTGGGTTATCATAAAACAATCTCATAAACTTGTATAAATGATAATTACCAAATGCTATTTTACTCAAATGAATGTGCATACCACAAGTTTTAGTCTGGTAACTACGCCAACCTTTATACCTTATTTTTAATATCTCATTCCACGCTTCTTTGTTACTCATTAACCATCTATAACTTGTAGGGTGAGATACAATCTCAAACCCATCATATAAACTACCATCAGCTTTTGCGTATACAAAATCAGGTAAAGAATTTGCAAGCTCATATTTATCATTCCCACAACTTTCAATTTCTAATTCTATACCAAAATACAATAAGTTTCTTGATTCAAGTTTATCATTATAAAATTTAATGGAGTTTGGGACATAATTATAATCATGTATTAAAAATCGTCTTGTATAGTTATCATAGCAACCATTACACAAACTTGCATTTCTATTAGGTGCATCTTCAGGATAATCTTCATGCGTATATATCATTGGTATTGAATCAGCACGTCTATAAGTATGACCACAACATGCACACATCCAATAATGTTCATGATAACAACTATTACATATCCACTTAGATTCAATTTCCACACGTATAAAATTTATTATATCGGTATAATTATTACATATAGGACATTTCCCATTTATTATTTTATTTTCACCATACTCAGAGGACAGTTTATTATAACAATCAAGACATACTTCCCCTACTATATCCCTTTCTGGGTGATATACCACATAAGCTCCATAGTTGCAAAGATTTCTATCACACATTATACATATATAATTTGGTCGAGGCATTATTACTCTCTACTATCTTCAAATAAACTAATTTCACGTTTATTTCCTACAAGAACATTTGGTATCTGCCTTTTCAACTTCAAGAAATTATACAAATCCGAAAATCTATTTTTGTTGATAGAAACATATTTTATGTAATTCTCAACTGTTAAACTACTCTGTTCAATATGTTCAGTAAACTCAAATAATGCTTGAAGATATTCTATATTCTTATAAAAACTACCTTCGTGTAGCGTACCTCTAAATATTCTTACTTCAATAGTATCAGAATGAACTAAATTCACAGCAGTATATTTATCGTGGCTATATTTTCTATCAGCCTTACGTTTTATTATTTCATCACTACTTTCATTAGTTATGCTTGACCATCTTGATAAACCCATTGAGCCACGTTGACTAATCAATAAGGTAAAATCAGGATTAGCATATACCATCTTTAAGAAGTTATATAAGTGTGATGTAGTAAACACATTTTTAGATAAATGAATATGTATCCCGCAACTTCCAGTTTTATAACTCCATATACCATTCTCTTTAAGTGTTTTTAATATACCACTCCATATATCTCTGTTAGTCATAAACCAATTATAAGTAGCAGGGTTAGCTACTAACTCACAACCCGAATATATATCACAATTATCTAAAATACTACAATCATCGGTTAAATGTATAACCCTATCCCGACTATTTGTATAATCACTAAGTATATCTCCATAATGTACATTACGTTCAGTAGAACCAACTTCTAATTCTATTCCAAAATATAATATATTCCCATTTACTCTGGTTTCATTATTAGTAGATAAAAACTCAAAATCAAAATTATCACAATACCCTTCTTCATTACATTCACAATTTTCACAGTAACCATCACATAAATCATCTATATAATAAAGATAATCACAACCCCTACAATTACTAAAGTTATTTTCATAACAATCATCACAAACATAATCACTTAAAGTATCAATATAATTTACAGTATCGTTATGAAAGTATTTATCACAATCCCAACAGTGTGTGTAATCACCAAAACAATCAATACATACCTTTATATTACCACCATCAATGGAGCAAACATAATGTAAACTTAAATGGTCTGATACAATTTTACCACAATCTTCACACACTGAATCTATTTCAGTTTTATTTTCAAACATTGTACTATCCTATTAAGTTAATTAAAAGCCCTCCCAGATTTCTCTGCCTTATAGTAAAGGTTGGCTTACAATCTATCCATAGAATATATTATATTAAGCACACCACCGAGGAAAACTAATTCTTTTAGTTTTCAATATAACTTGAGCAAACTTACCAATTTTATCTTTTCGTTGAGCTACAAATTTAACAAAATCAAAATATAAATTATCCTCCAGACTGTGTGCAGTTTCAGGGTCATCGGCGGCCTGTCTTTTAATTGCACTTATTTCCTCTTTTATTTTTTCCAAATTCATTTTAACCCCCTAATTATACCATTTTCTACTTGTAACATATTTAACTGCCTCCTCAATTATATTATAATGGCAATCAGGATAGGCTTGTCTATGTTTATTTTATTTAGTGTAAACATACACATAATTAGGCAGGAGTAACTAATAGCTTTTGCTATGAGTTTGATTTGCTTTATCCTGGACGTCCAGTCAACCTACCCTGATATTTTACCTAAACAATAACTTGATAATTCTCACTATTACTAAAGTTATAAGACCAGTAACAAAAGAGCATAAGCCAATACCAATAGCAAGGTAGAAACCTGTAACTATCGGATTAGCTATCGTCATTACTGTTGTTTCCATTTTATTCCCTTTAATTTAGCGTCCTCTGTATTTAGGACAGTGTGTGTAACTACTAAGACAATCAATATCAAAGGATATTATTTTGTTCAAACTATCTATTGTCTCACGTTGCAGCTTATTTTCAGCTTTACATAATTCTAAAGCTCTTTTAAGTTTTTCAATATCTTTGCGATACTCTCTTATATCATCACCTATTCCATACATTTCAGTCTCCTAATTGTTCTTTGTGGTAATCATAATTGCAATCATCACAACAAAAATCAGGGTTATTTTGGCTTCCTTGCCCAGTCTTAAATTGTTTTTTACATTGTTTACATTTTTTCATTTTACACCCTATATATAGACTTTGATTTACAACCAAGTTTAGTAATTGCTGAAAGTTTAGCATGCGTTAAGTTTTTAGCATAGACAACACACCGTTTGTTATTTATGCCTATTGCTCTATACTTTTTTATATCCATAAATTGAAAACAGTTTTTAATATACTTAGGCACTATATCAAGGCTTATTGTTCTCATCTTATACCTCACTTACTTTACCACTTACCGTTTGATTTCCGTCTAAAACTTTAATAATTTCAAAACTTCCGCAAACATATTCACCAGGTAATTCAATTTCTTGTGCTTGTTCTTCTGCTTCTTTATCAGTTGCTACATTGAAAGCATATTCCAAATTGACGTTGACAATTACTGTTTTCATTCTATTTTCCTCTGCTTAAACTTAGATATTGCAGATAAATAATTCAACATGGATTTAGGATGTATATTAGTATCAAATATCATCATATCAATTAGCTCATCAATGCCACCATATTTATTTATCTCAAGCAGTATGGCCTGGGCAAACTTAATAGCATTTTGCTGGCTATCTTGTTTACCTACATCTAAAGTCATTTTTATTTCAACATACATAATTATTTTCCTTGTCTAAACTTATAAACAGGACACTTTTTGTCTTTACAGATTTTGTTTTTGGAACATTCTTTACATAAATTACCATTTACCACATTGCCGCTGTAATTATATTGTATTTCTTTATCTTTATTTGTCATTCTATGTCCTTTCAGTTATTTGTTATATTCTGTTAGTCTGTACTATACGGTTGTTATAACCATTACCCAGTATCGACCATATAGTACAGTATAATAGAATATAAACTTTGTTAAGCAGTAGCAAGTGATATACCTGCCACTGCTACGGCTGAACCTGCTCGCAATTGACTCATTGCTTTTTCGACAGCGTTAAGCAATTCAGCTTCGGCAATTTCCAGTTGCTCATCAGCCCAGTTGTAATTAGCACCGTAGCACTGTCCGAAAACTCGGATGGAGTTCACGGCTTTGTTAAGACGACTGCAAGCAAATACTGTTACATTTGCCTTCTTATCGTCCGATAGCTTGATTTTTCTTGCTCTTGTTGTTTTGGTTTCACTCATTTTTCACCTCTCTATCAAATCATCAAATAACTATTTGTCGGCTTATCCTTGCCGTCTTGCTCTATACTTAAAGTATAACACATATTTTCGATAATGCAAATAAAATCTTTTATTTTCTTGATTTTCTTTTATCGGACGCTACCAACAAAATCCAAATTACAGTAAGCATTAACGTTATTATTGCTATTATTAGCATTATTCTATCCCTTTACCTAACTCCGTCAAGTTTACGCTTTTTATAGTTTGTTGAAAATGGTTTACCGTCCACAAAGTATAGCTTTTTAATCTGATGGTTTTTAGGCCGTATCTCATTATGCCGTTTTATTGCTATACCTTCTTGTTCGGCTTGTATATCAAGATTATCAAGATTTTTGTTCATTTGACTTCTTTAGCTCCCTAAGCATATTTGTTTTTGTATTAGAAGCAAGCAAATATACACAAAATACCATTAGGTTAGCCATACCAGCAGGAGTAAAATTACAATGCTTATTAGCTAATTTATAAGCACTTTTCATTATAATAATCAATCTATCCACATCTATTGTTTTGCTTAATTGCTTATTCATTTCCTATCCTACCTGCAAGAATAAATATAAACCCAACAATTATTATAGACCGTAGATATATCATCTACTTAGTCCTATTTGCAAAGGTGCTTGGGTGTTTGCTTTCATAAGACTCAACAGTTATCTTGTTTGTCTCATCACACATAGGACAACCATTGTTTTCGCAATCAATCCAGACAAAACCACAAACACACTCAAACTCATATTGTTTTGGCTCAATGCCAATTTTAGTTGTTTTCATTTTTTCACCTTAATACCAGAAGGAAAGTGAGCTGAAATCATATTGTTATATAACCTACAATAATCAGCATATAGTTTGTCGGCAGTGGTTTTTGATATACTGCCTTGTTTGACCAACATATCAAGTCTTGCACGTTTGTCTGTCTTATTGTTTGGTAATGATATTGACATAATCAAACTCCTAACATAAACTCAAATATGCCCATACAGCTAACACAGCTATTGTATAGTCAAACCCAATACTATCACATATTTGCTTAATCATTTTAGTTATCCTTTAATCAATTTTTCCTTGGCTACCTAAAGTATAACACATATAAAGGATAATGCAAGTAAAATCTTTAATTTATTTTTGCTTAACTTGTCAAGTTATTAAGTGGTTATCTAACAGCATAATATATTTTTAAGAATAAGTAAATAAGTGCAAATAAATAAACCAACACAATTACATCGTATAAAATAAATAGCAAATGAGATAATATATAATCAAAGTATTTTCTCATTTTCTCATCCCTTACTATAATATCAATTATCCTATGGTACAACAGTACCTACACCCGATACTGCTGTACCATAGAACACCCGATTGCTATATAAAGTATAACACATATAAAGGATAATACAAATAAAATCTTTAGATATTATTCAGAATAGTTATAAATCCTTATACAATAAGGACTTATAGATGATAATTTATTTTCCTTAATATAATTGTTACAGTGGATGTAACTTTTATAATAAGCATAATGAATATAATTGATATAGTTGATATAATAAGGAATGTAGTATAATCATTACAGTTGACAAGACTATTATAGCTAACACAATAAGTGTATTATATGTAACTAATAAACCTGTTACCACTCCCACAAGCCCACATATACTCACGCACGCTTAGGTTATAGGACTATATAACTACATTGAGCGTAGCCACTGACAGGACAGGTATAAACTTTACCAGGCTTTAGTCCGTATGTCGCTTACGCTCCGATAAGGGGGTAGGTAGCAGTATGGTAAGGACAGGCTGTGGGTGTCTGGTACAGGACTTGAGAAAAATTATAAATATTATACCTATGAAAATATAACAAAGATAAACCAGCCAATTAAAGCAATAAAAACAATTGATATATAAAAGTATGCTTCCCAATCAAATTTCATTTTATATTCCTCATTGCTTCTCTAATCAAATCATTGCTCGGATTTTTAATTCCGCTTAAAATTAAAATATTTTTATGTATTTTTTCATCCTCAGTTAATGGCATACCTATATTATTTATAGCTGCTTTGATTAAATCTTTGTGCTTTGTATATTTCTTAGCCATTTTGTTCATCCTTAAAGAACTCACCAAACAAATCGCCCGCATCATCTAACTTCTTTAATTGCCTTAACTGTGCATTAGCCTTTGCTATAGGTAATATCCCTAATATATCTTTACTAAACATTCTTTTGCATAAAAAACATTTAA
>Ga0209986_10000757_pt1 | contig 31765 bp, 26 predicted proteins | sample BlataG_FD_183168 | JGI IMG/M metagenome (GOLD analysis project Ga0209986, IMG submission 183168) | Deep subsurface microbial communities from Black Sea to uncover new lineages of life (NeLLi) - Black_00105 metaG (SPAdes) (version 2) | ecosystem: Environmental > Aquatic > Marine > Oceanic >...
TTGCAACAGGAGCCCCCTGCAAACCATGTCTTTGATGTGACCGTTGGGTTGAACCCAGTTCCAGGCGTAGCATATTTGTCTCGACAGTGCATACCTGCCGTCTTGGGGCTGGTTTGCAATTAGGTTGTGGATGAAAACAATATCTTCTTTGGTTACAGGACGTCCTCTGTATACAAGAATCGGTGGCATGCATAGTTGCATAGCCCATAATTATTGCGAACGCAAGTGGAAAAACAGGGTGGGTCAAAAAAAGTGGGGACAGAGCCAAGGGAAAGGACCTATGTCTGAAGTTCTCAGCTTCCAGTTTTTTGGGGTTAACGCCGAAAAAAGCTTATTGCGTGGACCGCATCAATGGCCACGCTGACCAGGTCCAAAATCCCGTCCCTGTCCACAATGTGCAGGCTATTCACAAATAACGGCAAGTACCCCGTGAACGGTTACGTTTTTTCTTTCCTCTGTCACATGTGCCATCCCTTATTTCTCTGCCGTTGAAGCCTACAATGCGCATAAGAGGTTGAGATCGGAGTATGACGGGGTGTATATGCCAAAAGAAGGCCAGCCCTGCCACTATGCGCATCAAGTAGACGAGAATAACAGCCGGGAACTTTACGTTGCTTTCACGCTTGGTAATTCTAGGATCAAGTTTGACGAACAGGTCCATGATGCCGAACTGTTCGAGGAAGTAAAAGAACTCGTCGAAGAGCCCGGCTTCGCCAAGGCCATAGACCTCTGAGATATCTTTGCCGTCAGCGAGGTCTTTGGCAATGCCTGCCTGGTCTCTCTGAGCCGTGCACTAGGTAGGTAAGGCGATCAGCGATTTTTTGGGAGGCACGTTTGATCAAATCCATGCAACTACGTTTATCACGGGGGAGAGGGGCTGTCAAGTCGGGAGACACGCTAATTACTTGATATTATAGGCAATATGAGTCACCGGGTTTGCCTTGTAAACGTACTTCGGCGGCAAGCCGCGGGGGGGGCACTGACTGGCCTGAGAGTCAAATCACGTGCACGGCAGGCCCTCTGGGGGCCATATATGAAGGCTCTTACGGGAGACTAACGAAGAGTGAAAAACAGGCGTTGCAGCAACTTTTTTTCGTTTTTCTTAAAAAATATTTTGGCCTCGCAGGCGAACTACCCGCCGCCCACCTAACTTGGTTGGTCCGAGACGTTTGTTTTATCGAATATCCAGCTTGAACCCAAATCCACCGCCTAAGCTTTGGTGAGTCCAACGAGGTTTTTCGGTTTCTTGACGACGGATCAAAGAAGAACATACCTAACTACCTCACCCGCTCCTCCGTGCGTAAAACTCCCTCTTGAAAAGAGCAAATTTTCCCTCGCGGATTGCCTCTCGCATCTTGCTCATAAGGGTCATGAAGTAGTGGATATTATGGATTGTATTTAAACGGTGGGCAAGAATCTCTTTTGCCATGAAAAGGTGCCGCAAATAGGCCCTTGAATAGTTCCTGCACGTATAGCAAAAACAGTCGGCTTCCACTGGTGTTTTATCGTCCCGATACCGGGCATTGCAAATGTTCAAAGTCCCGGTGCAGACAAAAAGCTGGCCGTTTCTGGCATTGCGAGTGGGAATCACACAATCAAACATGTCCGTTCCGAGTGAGACAAGTTCCACCAGATCTTCCGGCGCTCCTACGCCCATGACATATCGGGGAAGCAAGTCCGGAAGGAGCGGAAGCGTGAAGGCGCAAACATCAAGCATGGCGTCCTTTGGCTCCCCAACACTCAAGCCGCCCAGGGCATATCCGTCAAAGCCCATGTCAGTGAGGGCCTTGACACCCTGGGCGCGTAGGTCTTGAAACATGCCTCCCTGAACAATCCCGAAAAGAGATCCACTATTCTTTTTGCGGCTTTCTTTGCAGCGCCTTGCCCAGTCGATACTCAAAGTCAAAGACTTACGGGCCTCGGCGGCAGTGGCTGGATACGGTGTGCACTCATCGAGACACATCATGATGTCAGAGTCCAAGGCCTCCTGGATCTCAATAGCCTTTTCCGGTGTCAAAAGGTGTCTTGAGCCGTCCAGGTGGGACTGGAAAGTGACTCCACGGTAAGAAACCTCCCTGAGCTTTGCCAGACTGAAGACCTGGTAGCCGCCACTGTCCGTCAGAATAGGGCCGTCCCAGTGCATGAACCGGTGAAGCCCGCCGAGGTTGGATATGACATCGTGTCCGGGACGAAGGTAAAGATGATATGTGTTGGCCAGGACGATTTGGACCCCTAGATCGCGAAGCTCCTCAGGCGTGACGGATTTGACCGTGGCCTGAGTGCCCACAGGCAAAAAGGCCGGGGTGTCGACGTGCCCATGGGCGGTATAAATCCTGCCCAGCCTGGCGCTGTTTTCTGATGATCTATGTATGATCTCGAATGAAAAAGTCATAGTTGCCGGTTTGGCCTAACATATTAACATCGCATCTCCGTAGCTGTAGAAACGGTATTTGGTGTCGATTGCTTCCTGGTAGGCATCCAGGATAAACTCCCTGCCTGCAAAGGCGGAAACCAGCATCAACAACGTGCTTTCGGGAAGATGAAAATTGGTAATTAAGGCGTCGATTATCTTGAACCGAAAGCCGGGATAGACAAAAAGGTCACACTTGCCCGATCCGGGCGCCACACGGCATGCCCTGTCAGATGCATGTTCGAGCACCCGCACGGATGTAGTGCCCACCGCAATGATACGCCGGCCATCAGCCTTGGCTTGGTTGATGGCCAGGGCAGTTTTGTCTGTAAGTTCGTATGTCTCAGAATGGATTTTGTGTTGCCTGATATCCGAAACCCGCACTGGCAGAAATGTCCCGTAGCCCACATGAAGCGTGATGGCAATGACCTCAACGCCCAGATCGGTGAGCCCCTCAAGGAGATCGGGCGAGAAGTGGAGTCCCGCAGTGGGCGCCGCCACAGCCCCTTCTTTTTTGGCGTAAACGGTTTGGTAAGCCTGATAATCGTCACACGGTGGGACTCCTTGCCCGTTCCTCTTGATATATGGGGGAAGAGGGATCTCGCCTATTCTTTCCAGGAGGGCGCCAAAGTCTCCCTGGAAACGAAAAGCCATTCTGAACACGCCTCTCGCGCCTTCCAGGACAGTTGCCCTGAGCCCTCCGGCAAAGCGGATCTCTGATCCCGGACGGGGAGGCTTGGATGCCTTGACCAAACACTCACAAATAAAGTCGCCTGAACCCTGTGATCCTGACGTCTGACCCTTTTTTGCTCCCTGAACGATTATCTGTTCTTGTTGTATATCTCCTGCATAGTCGAGAAGCAGGACCTCAACCTTTCCCCCGGTCTCCTTGGCGCCCTTGAGCCTACCCTTAACAACACGGGTGTTGTTTACGACCAGAAGGTCTCCTGGACGAAGCAGCCCCACCAGATCTCTAAAATAATGGTGAGATATTTTCTTGCCCATCCTTTCCAGGAGCATGAGACGGGATTGATCCCGGCGGGACGCGGGCGCCTGGGCAATCAGCTCTTGAGGAAGAGTGTAATAGTAGTCACTCAGGAGATACATCTGTTCACGACCGTCCAAAATAGATCAAACCAAGCCCGGCTATCATCAGGAGGAATCCAGTGATCCTGAGAGTTGAATCTGGCAACTCAGCCATTTTTCTAATCCACACTTTCATCCTCGCAGGGGCGGCGAAATAAGGAAGCCCCTCCACTATCATGACCATCCCAAGCACACACAGAAAATATTCCATCCTATCCCTCACATTCTGTTCCAGTCCAGACGAAAAATTCTATAATAGTGTCTGATGGCGAACCTTGTCAAAAGAAAAGCCGGCCGTCCCGTTTGCCTTTTCAGGGGACATCTGGTAAGAAAATTGAAAATGACCCGGACTGGAAGGAAGCTATGAAAGAGTCAGAAATCATTTGGAAACCTACTAAGCAATATGTTGAAGGGTCCAATGTGAAGGGCTTCATGGAGCAATGGGGAATCAGGACGTACAAAGAACTGTATCAGAAATCCGTAAAGGACATTGAATGGTTCTGGCCCGCCGTCATGGACTATTTGGGCGTCCACTGGCACAGGAGATACGACACGGTCCTGGATCTTGACGGTTCCAGGTCCTTTGAGAGAGCGCGCTGGTTTGTGGGAGGCAAGCTCAGCATTGCCTATAATTGTCTGGACCGCCATGCCGTGGACCCTTGCTCAAAAAATCGCCTGGCTTTTATCTGGGAGGCCGAAGACGGCACGGTGGGAAAATGGACCTACCTGGATCTTCATGTGGCCGCCAACCAGTGTGCCAATGCCCTGAAGTCCCTGGGTGTGAAGAAAGGCGTGGCGGTTGGTCTGTATATGCCCATGATCCCGGAACTTATCGTGGCTTTCTGGGCCTGCATGAAATTGGGGGCGCCCATCATTCCCATATTTTCAGGTTTTGGGGCAAAACCCCTGGGTGTGAGGCTGGCAGACGCCAAGGCAAGGGTTCTCCTGACCACAGATGTGGGTTTCTACAAGAAAAAAACCGTTCCCCTTAAGGCGACGTGTGACAAAGCCGCCAAAGGTATACCGGGTCTCCGTCACGTCGTGGTAGTCAGGCGGCAGAAAGACGACAAAGTCCCCTGGGTGAAAGGCCGCGACATATGGTGGCACGATCTGGCGCCAAAGCAATCCTCAGAATTTGAAACTGCTGTCCTTGATGCCGAAGACCTTGCCATGATTCTTTATTCGTCCGGCGCCACGGGCAAGCCAAAAGGAACGCTCCATCGCGTTGGGGGCGTCTTGGCGCAGGTTGTCAAGGAGCTGGGTTTTCACTTTGACGTGAAACCTGACGCCAGATTTTTTTGGATCACGAACATCGGTTGGATGATGGGACCGTGGGAAGTCATAGGGGTCCAGCATTTTGGAGGTTGCTACCTAATATATGACGGGAATCCCCTGTATCCGAATCACGAGCGGGTCCTTGACATGGTCACACGCCACAGGCTCACGCACCTGGGCCTTTCTCCCACTTACGGTCGAAGCTTGAAAACAAAAGGAGAGGAATGGATAAGAAAATATGACCTGTCTTCTCTGAAATTCCTCGGCTCCACAGGGGAGCCCTTTGACCCTGAAAGTTACATGTGGGTCTTTGAAAATATCGGGCAGGGTCGCGCGCCCATCATAAATATCAGCGGCGGGACGGAGATGTGCGGCTGTCTGGTCTCTCCTTCTCCCCTTACCCCGCTTAAACCCTGTTCTGTTGGGATGCCCGGGTTGGGCATGGCCATCGGGATCGCCGACGATGACGGCAAGCTGATCAGTGTGGGCAAGGGGCACCTTGTCCTCCTAAAACCGGCGCCATCACTGACCAGGGGATTTCTTGGCGACTGGCAACGGTATATTGACACTTATTTTTCATGGGAGGCTAATCCTGATGTCTGGTACCACGGAGACTACATAAAGAGGGACAAGGACGGACAACTCACCCTCCACGGCAGGTCGGACGACACCATCAATGTGGCAGGTGTTCGCACAGGGGCCGGAGAGATTGAGTCTGCCCTCATGGACCATAAGGCCGTGAGGGAATCTGCAGTCATCGGCGTGCCTGACAAACTGAAAGGTTCTGACATTGTCTGTTTTGTGATTCTAAAGGATGAGTACGAGCCTTCTGGCAAACTCAGAGATGAAATCTCCCGGCATGTGGCCAGGGTGATGGGCAAAAATCTCAGGCCCAGGGCCGTTGAGATCGTGCCCGATCTTCCCAGGACGAGATCCATGAAGATTGTAAGAAAAGCCATTCGGAAGAAGTATACTGGAGAAGACCCCGGAGACCTAGCCTCGGTGGAGAATCCAGGGGCACTCGATTACGTGACAGAAATGCCTGAAGTGAGCTAACGTGCCTAACATGACCTACGAACCCGTTATCGGCCTTGAAGTCCATGCTCAGCTTCTTACAAAGAGCAAGATCTTTTGCAGTTGCTCCACAGAGTTTGGCGCGCCGCCCAATACCCATACCTGCCCCGTCTGTCTTGGAATGCCAGGGGTGCTCCCGGTGCTGAATCGCACAGTCGTGGATTATGCCCTTCGCATGGCGCTTGCCACGAATTGTGCTGTTGCGCCCTTGAGCCGCTTTGCTCGTAAGAACTATTTCTATCCTGATCTTCCCAAGGGGTATCAGATATCCCAATACGAACTGCCCATTGCAGAGCACGGACATATTCTCATTGAGGTCAATGGAGAGACGAAACGGATCGGCATAACCCGCATCCATATGGAAGAGGATGCCGGAAAACTCATTCATGATCCCTATCGACCCGTTAGTACGGTCGATTATAACCGCACGGGGGTTCCTCTGATCGAGATTGTGAGCGAGCCGGACATTCGTACGCCGGAAGAGGCAGGGGCCTATCTGCGACAACTCAGGGCCATCCTCAGATATTTGGAAATATGTGACGGAAATATGGAAGAGGGCAGTTTCAGGTGTGACGCCAATATCTCTGTCCGGCCTGTGGGCGTCGACACCCTTGGAACACGTACGGAACTCAAGAACATGAACTCCTTCAAGCATGTTGAAAATGCCCTCGCCTGTGAGATCGAGCGGCAAGGATCGCTCATTGAAGATGGCAAAGAGGTTGTGCAGGAGACTCGACTTTGGGACCCGGCCAAAGGGATCACTGTTTCCATGCGGAGCAAAGAGGAAGCCCACGACTACCGCTATTTTCCAGATCCGGATCTGCTTCCCCTCGTGATTGATGAACAGTGGGTTGAGGAGATCCGAAGAAGCCTTCCAGAGCTTCCCGCGGCAAAGAAAAGCCGTTTTATTACAGACTATGATCTGCCTTCCTATGATGCGGAGTTATTGACCGGTTCTCGCGCGTTGGCAGATTACTTTGAAGCGTGCGTGAATCACTTTCCCGAACCAAAGACCGTAAGCAACTGGGTAAAGGGAAGCCTTTTAGCCGCTTTGAATGCAGAAAACAAAACGATTGAACAAACTCCTGTGACTCCTGAGCGTTTGGCTGAGTTGTTGCGGTTGATCGACTCCGGGGTCATCAGCGGCAAGCTCGCAAAGACCGTTTTCGATGAGATGGTATCATCCGGCAAGGCTCCGGAGGCCATTGTCCGCGAAAAAGGCCTCGTACAGATAACTGATACTGACGCAATTGCCGAGGTTATTCAACAAGTTCTGGCCGACCATCCAAAGGAGGTCTCAGACTATAAGGGGGGCAAAACCAAGTTACTGGGCTTCTTTGTGGGCCAGGTGATGAAGGCGACCCGGGGCAAGGCAAACCCCAAGATGGTTAATGAGATACTAAAGGAGATGTTGTGACCTCAGATGCCGGATGCCGGATGCCCGATGACGGATGACGGATGCGAGATATGCCGACTTCGCCAGAGCGGCTGCGACGGCCGAATCGGTTGCGTGAGGTTCAATTATGCGTAAAGGCACGTACAAGGATTTGGAAATATATCAGTTGGCACATGCTTTGGCAGTTGAATGCCACAAGGTCTCTCTAAGGTTGCCAAAATTTGAAATGTACGAGGAAGGGAGCCAGTTAAGACGTTCGTCCAAATCTGTGAGCACACAAATTGTCGAGGGCTTTGGTCGAAGAAGATACAAAGCAGATTTCATAAGATTTCTTGTGTATTCTCACTCATCATGTGATGAGACAAAAGAGCATCTTGAATTCCTCCACGACACCGATTCGTTAACCGACAAACAGATGTTTGACGGGTTGATGTCTCGATACGATGAACTGGGCGCCAAAATCTCAAGATTCATCAATTCAGTTGAACAGCGCCACAGGACTTCCTGACCAAGCATCCGGCATCATGCATCATACATCCGGCATCATGGATCTGGCATCTGGCATCCTGCATCCGGCATCTTCCATAAGGATACCTTCATGATAAAGACAATTGCCTGGAAAGATAATCACGTGATCATGATCGACCAGCGAAAACTACCTTTGCAGGAAAAGTATGTCGTGTGCAAGGGCTACAGCTCTGTCATCCGGGCCATAAAGGACCTTGTCATCAGGGGGGCTCCTGCCATTGGCATTGCAGCGGCCATGGGCGTTGCACTGGGGGCCTTGAAAATCCGTACGAGCAAGATGGATCAGTTCAAGGCAAAGCTGGATGTCGTGTGTGGCGACATGACCGCAGCAAGGCCAACGGCTGTTAACCTTACGTGGGCCGTAGAACGGATGAGACGTGTTGTTGCAAGAAACAGCCACGTGGAAGTAGCGCAACTCAAATCTCTGCTGGTTGCGGAGGCAGAAAAAATCCTCAGGCAAGATGTTGCCGTAAACCGGGCCTTGGGACGCCATGGGCAAAGGCTGTTGAGCGACAGGAGTTGTGTGTTGACCCACTGCAACGCCGGGTCCCTGGCCACAGGCGGCTATGGCACTGCCCTGGGCGTTGTGAGGGCAGCCGTAGAAGCAGGAAAACGGATAGAAGTCCTGGCCGATGAGACCCGTCCTTTCTTGCAGGGGGCCCGCCTTACGGCCTGGGAGCTCGTGGAGGCCGGCATACCTGTCACTGTCATTACCGACAATGCCGCCGGCTATTTCATGCAACAGGGCCAGGTGGACGCAGTGATTGTGGGAGCCGACCGCATTGCATCCAACGGCGATGTGGCCAACAAGATCGGAACCTACATGGTAGCGGTCCTGGCCAGGACCCACAAGATCCCCTTCTACGTGGCCGCGCCTTTATCCACGATCGACTTTGCGATAAAGAGCGGAAAGGAAATTCCCATTGAGCAACGAGACGAAAATGAAGTGACCCACTTTCAGGGTAAAAGGAATACTCCCCGGGGCGCGGCAGCCCAGAGTCCTGCCTTTGACATAACCCCTCACCGCTATGTAACTGCCATTATTACCGAAAAAGGAGTAGTCGCCCCCCCCTTCAAGAGCAACCTGAGGAGGCTTGTGTCCCTCAAAGAATCTTCGTTAGAGTAAGAGTTGTAACATTTCCTTCAGCCCGGTCTTCAGAGCCGAACTCCCACTGGCCCCTCAGCGAAATGAAAAACTTGGCCGGCGGGATGAAAATCCTAACCTCCGGACCGATCGCATAAACCCTGTCATGCACGCTCGTATCCCAGCTAACTCCTGAACCCCTGTCATCTGTCACCTGCCACTGACAGTATCCGGTTAGTCCCACGTCCCAGATCTTTGCCAATGTTTTGCCTATGCCCCACTCAAAATGAAAATCATCACCGTGTCTTACATCACTCTCGTCTTTCTTGCTGTGAATTTCGTATCGGCTGAGAATCGATGCAGACCAGGTCTTCCGGGCATCAAAATAATAGGTCCCTCCCAGTGAAATCATCCCCGTCCAGAAATCTTTGCCTGGAGAGGCGGGTTTATTCTTATCATATTCACCAGTTGGAATATAAACGGCCAGACCGAATGCTGCATCATAACGGTCGCCGTGCCAGGATAGAAAGGACTCTAAGGCAATATCACTCAAGCCGAACTCATTGTCTTCAACTCCGGATGCCCTTATCTTAACGTCAGTATAAACTAGTGGAATTATTACGTCAGCGCCAAAATCAGCCCCCAGAATCTTCGTATTGGAAATCCAGGCAAATGTATTAATCAATAAATAGAAACTCAGGTCGTAGCCCACATCCAGTGCGTCTCCATCCTTGTCCGTCAATGTGTTTGAGTTGACAAATTGGTTGTGCATACGCCAGTAGAAACCTGGTGGCGGCAACGTTGCTGCTTTAATCCCTTCACTGCCATTAGCATAATGATTACCCGTTTCACCGGCAAAGGCAATTCCTAAGGGAGTTCCCGCAAAGCCCGAAAGGCAAAACATCATAACAGCCAATTTCCACACGATAAAAAACGCCTCTCTGTCAAAAAATGAGAACGCAAATTTCCTTTTAATCTGGGGAGCATAAAGGATGAGGCTTTTTTGTCAACGGGGAAGTCTCTTTTTCCTCTCTTTTTCCACTTGACAACTACAATATCTTGTGGTTTATGGACGTCCTGCCTACTACATAAGGGACAGGGTCCTTGTTGGTAACCGTTTACGGGTTCACCCTGCTAAATAGTGCCTGAACGAAAACTAAGAAAAGCTGTCATTTCGAGCAAAGCGCCCGCCCTTGAACGCTTACGATTTATTTTAGGACAGTTGATATGGGTAATTTGTTGGAATTTTCTCACGGTGATTACGCATCCTGCGACCTGCCCGTCCGGCAGGCGGGTCAGGCGAGACCGGCCCGTCCGGCAGGCGGGCCGGACAGAGTGAGCCTTGAGACCACGGATATGGCCCTTTTTGTCCACACCTCTGATGAGGCAATTGACGGGTGGAACAGGCAAAAGATCGTTGATGCCCTGATCCGTGAAGCCTTTGTGGACCATGAGACAGCCGAGGAAATCAGCCTTGACGTGGAGAGGATGATCCTGGCCTCCGGCATCTCCACGCTAACAGCCCCGCTGATCAGGGAATTAGTGGATGCAAAGCTCATAGAACGGGGCATGGAAGAAGCCAGGAAGATGCACACCCGTCTGGGAGTTCCCCTGTATGACGCAGAGCAGATGATCATGCATCCGAACAAAGAAAACGCCAATGTCCCCCACGGACCAGAAGCGACAAATCTCACCCTGGCCGAAAGCATCAAAAAAGAATATGCCTTGCTAAACGTATTTTCACCCGAAGTGGGCAAGGCCCACATGCTAGGGGCTATCCATCTCCATGACCTGGGATTCATTGACAGGCCTTACTGTTCGGGTCAATCCCTGGAATACCTGAAAAAATTCGGCTTGAATCTGCCCAATTCCCTGGCCATGGCAAAACCGGCCAGGCATGCCGAGGTCCTCCTTGCCCATATGGTCAAGTTTGCCGCAGCATTGCAAAGCAACTTCGCCGGAGCCATCGGTTGGGATGCGGTGAACCTGTTCTTTGCGCCATATCTGGAAGAACTGGACGACAGGGCCGTGGAGCAACTGGCCCAGATGATGATCTTTGAATTCTCCCAGCAGGCAGTGGCCCGGGGAGGCCAGGCCATCTTTACGGACATAAACCTGTATTGGGAAGTGCCGAAACACTTTGAAGATGTGCCGGCCATCGGCCCCGGAGGCGTGTACACGGGCAAAACCTATGCCCAGTACGAAAAGGATGCCCAGCGCTTTGTCTGGAAGCTCTTTGATGTCTTCAAGCAAGGAGACGGCGCAGGAAGGCCCTTTTTCTTCCCCAAACCCCTTGTTCATATTACTGAAAAGTTCTTTGAAACGCCTGGTCACGATGCCTTTTTGAATCACATCTGTGATATAGCCTCTGACAAAGGCAACACCTACTTCGTATTTGACCGGGGAAACACGGCAAAGATCTCCGAATGTTGCCGTCTGAGTTTCAAACTGGAACGCTCTGACCTGGAAGATGCCAAAGAGCCATGGAAAATGCGATATTCTGCCCTTCAGAATGTGACCTTGAACCTGCCCAGACTGGCCTATGAGGCCAGAGGGGAGGACGCCAGGCTCTTTGCCAGGATAGGTGATTTGATCAAAGTGGCGGCCCAGGCCCATCAGGGAAAAAGAGAATTTATCGAACGTCTCCTTTCCCATAAATCCTCAGGGCCCTTGAGCCTCCTTAACATGGATCTGGATGGTACGCCCTATCTGAGGATGAAACGGGCAACTTTTCTCATCGGCATGGTGGGCCTGAACGAACTCATTCAGTACCACACAGGCCAGGAGATGCATGAGTCTTCAGAGGCCATGAAGTTCGGACTCAAGGTGATTGCCCACATGAAGCTTCTGGCCGATCACTACAGCCGCAAATACGATATGCGCTTTGTGCTGGAACAGACCCCGGCAGAAAGCACGGCTTACCGCTTTGCAAAGCTTGACCTGAAACATTTTCCCGAGGCATCATCCGGGGTAGTCAAAGGAAATCAGGAACTGGGTGAGGTTTACTACACAAACTCAACACTATTCGATGTAGGAGCGCCTGTAAACCCCATTGAACGAGTGAAGCTTGAAGGACGGTTCCATCCTTTGATCGAGGCCGGGGCATTAACCCATGTGTGGCTGGGTGAGTCAAAACCGCCAGCAGAATCCCTGGCCAATTTTGTAATCAAGACCTTCAATCAAACCAAAAACGATCAGATCGCCTTTTCCCCTGAATTCACCAGTTGTAAGGCCTGCAGCAGAGTGGGCCGCGGGCTTCATGAGTCCTGCTCCTACTGCGGGAGCCATGACGTGGACGGCATCACCCGCATCACAGGCTATTTAACCACGATCTCAAGCTGGAACAAGGGAAAGCTGGGCGAACTCAAGGATCGTTATAAGAATCAAGGCCAGTTCATTAGTCATTAGTCACTAATCAGTGGTCATTAGTGATAAGGAGTGATCCACGATACCGGATGCCTGATGCCAGATGCCTGATGCCAGATGCAGGATAGGCGATGCCGGATAGGGAATGCCGGGCAGGATGAAGGATAAGAGAGGTTTTTTAAGCGGCGTAGCCGCGTTTCATAAAATCGCGGAGCGATTTTATTTAAGGAGGCAACCATGACCCTTTTTACGAAAAGTCTTTGCAGCGCCTGTCAGGAAGTCAAAAAGGAGTTTGACCTGAAGGCCATGGGGGTTAAAGTGGATGAACTCGGACCCGACAACCCCGACGCCCTGGCCCATCTGGCCTGGCACGAGTTGGTGGAAATCGCCGAAAAAAACCTTCCGATCCTTGTGCTGAACGACTCGTCGGCGATTACGGACGTGGAAGGAATAAGGACTTGCCTTGAACGGTTGATTCCGGATGCCTGATACCCGATGCCGGATGCCTGATTCCGGATGCGAGATATGCCGACTTCGCCAGAGCGGCTGCGACGGCCGAATCGGTTGCCTGAGGTTCGGATATGCGTAAAGGCACGTACAAGGATTTGGAAATATATCAGTCGGCACATGCTTTGGCAGTTGAATGCCACAAGGTCTCTCTAATTCAGTTGAACAGCGCCACAGGACTTCCTGACCAAGCATCCGGCATCTGGTATCATGCATCAGGTTTCCGGCATCAGGCATCGGGTATCATGCATCCGGCATCGTCTGTAATAAAAGGCTTCATTGAGACCTCCTTTTTGGATTGGCCGGGTCATATCTGTGCCGTCATCTTTTTGCCCTATTGTAACCTCAGGTGCCCTTACTGCCACAACCACGAGCTTGTTCTAAAGCCGGACACCCTGGAAACCATTCCTCTTGACACGATACTCGAACGGCTGTTGCCCCAAAAGGACTGGATTGACGGCATCTGCGTCACAGGTGGGGAACCCGCCATACACAGGGGCCTGCCTTCCCTCCTGGGAACAATCCGTGATGCCGGCTTCAGGACAAAGCTTGACACCAATGGCACCCAGCCTGAAACCCTCCATTATCTGATCACCGAAAAACTTGTAGACCATGTGGCCATGGACGTAAAGGCCCCTCTGGATGACGCCGCATACTCGCGTTGTGCCGGGGTGTACGTGCCAACGAGTATCATCAAAAAATCGATCCAGGTAATCTTGTCCACCGGCATTCCGTACACATTTCGCTGCACCGTAACCCCCACGCTTCTTGCCGAAGAAGATATCTATCGTTTGGCAGAAGAGCTTAAGGGTCTTCGATCGGAATTCAGTTCCGAACTCGAGACAGCTCCATCGCTTACCCTTCAAAACTTCAATCCCGCCAACCCCATGGACCCCGCCCTCAAAGAGGTAACGCCCTTTGACGACGATACCCTTTCGCGCATACAGGAGAAGGTCAAGCGAATCCTTTCATAAGGACCTGATAATTGAGGCCCTAACACTGTATTGCGAGGGCTTGCTCTATCCTGAAATGATCATTCCCAGATTCAGGCCTGATAACGAGTACGGGGACAAACGGTTGACACCGTCTGTCAATTTCTTGACGTCCTATTCGATTCCCATCCACAAAACCCTCTCATGCTATCCCCCTGAAGTACTCCAAACCCTATTCCTGCCCTTTGACGAGGGCCATCTTTCCAGGGCAGGCCACAACGTGGTAGGGAAATGCATGGTTGATTTCCTGACACCCCGGATTGCGGCAAACAGCGGCGAATAGCTAACTACCTGTTTCAACCGCAGACCCACGCAGACGGACGCAGACCTTTTGATCGGCCGACATGGCCGATCAAAAAGTGCCATCGCTTCGCGAAACCAATGACCTGGTGAATTTTTCGGACCTGTGCGGTTACCTGAAAAATCCCCCTAAATCCCCCTTTGAAAAAGGGGGATTTAGGTTGTTTTTCATTAGTTAAACCAATAGCCCTCATGGAAATTCACAGCATGTCCAGATCAAGCGCCTAAGTTGCGATCTGTTTGAAATCATGCTTGGCGGCTAAGCAAAATGGGTATTAAGCCCAAATTCAACCTTGAAATCGGTAGCCTTAACGATTGGTTTCACGCACCTATCATGTTTTTCTAGTTGAACAATTCCGTATCGAGCCATTAGTTTCAAGGTTCGCGACAGATTGCTGCTTTTCCTTCCTGTGGCAAGCTCTAGCTCTTTTAAGGAACCAGGTTTTTGCTCCAGAATAACTTTCAACAACTGCTGATTTTCGCTACTGAGAACTTGCGCCATTGATTGCACTGATTCAAACCAGACTCTTGGCTCACCGCGCTTTGGCTTGTATTGACCTCGAGCAATAGCCACCGTTCTGTTCTTATACCCTTCACGGGAAATAATACCGACCTTCAAGACCTTGCTCCCCATAATCCCACCCCCTTAAGGTTCCTTAATCATCTCGTCAACAGCTACCCAAAAATCCTCCAGTAGCTGACTGGCAGACTCATATTCATATGGTGAGACCTTTTCCCTTTTGTGTTTGTGATCCCACGTGATTTTTTGAGCCCCATATTTCCTTTTTTTTGGTTTATACGCATGAGCGTTATCAAAACCTAGAATACGAGTATTGTTGTTATCATGCAGTGTTAGCGAATACCTCACTCCGTGAGGTACATACTCACTTGGCTCAACCTTGTATGCCTCAAATTTTGTCCAAAAGCCGTTATCCATTGGAAAGACTTCACCATCCAAATGCAATAACGTTTCTAGAGACTCATCGCCTGCCGAGTATTCTTGATCTGCCATCAGCTTTAATAATTATCATCAGATGATAAGGAAGTCAAGGCATTTGAATCAAAGCCAAGGGGGAGGCAGGAAAATTTTCACGCCCGCCCAATGCCCTGATAATTCTCCGGGATGAGCTGGATTGTGCATGCTCATTAGTGATAATCCTCAGTATCTCAACCGCTCTTGTTTGATCTTGAGAACCTTACTGAAGCGCGCAGCCATTGCTGAAGAAAGATGCCTCCTGCCTCGCTCGTAATCACTGATCATGTTTTGTCGCAAACTGAGTTTTTCAGCCAGTTCAGCTTGCGTAAGACCAACCTTAAGCCTTGCCGCTGCTAACAAATTACCTATGCGGTTAGCTTCCATCTCCTTCCAGAAATCAGTTTCTTCCACTGGGACGCTATCTTCATCATCTGCGCAAAGGATAGCCACATCATATTTCTTTTTGATCCAGGCAAGAAGTTCTTCAATGTTGTCGCCTTGTAACGACAACTCAATATGGGGCTTTTTCACGAGAGCCAACATAGTACACCTCAATAGTTATTTCTCCCTGCTTGCAGGTCCAGCAGGCTACGTAATGATAAGTTAGATGGCAGTGATACAGGTATCACGCATCCGGCCACTGCTCGCATATCAAGCACGCCTTTCCTTCTTGCGTTTGACAAAAGAACAGAACTATCAGTACTGGTGGTCTTGATCAAAGAGCTTCAATCTGCGCTTCTCCTCATACACCTTCTCAGAAACAAGCTCCCTGAGCACGCCCTGGTATGAAGTCAAGCCAAAACGAGCCAGACAAAACACTTCAAGTATTGAATCAAAAAACGTGGAGTGATTTGTTGGATGCTTTACGTTTAATTCCTTGCGCCTTGGTCATACCGGTTCATGACATCAGGGCGAGGTAGTGGGCCTGAAAATCGGTGGTGGGTGAGATGGGCAACAGCGCTTGGCTTCCATCTCCTTATTCAAGCGGGCCTGTTGTGACAGGATTCTCAGGATTCACGGGATTTTTATTAATCCTGATCATCCTGTTTATCCTGTCAAAAGAAGAATTAGAACTTAAAAATCATACGAAGTCCAACCATGTCCTCATTTTCCACGTAACCTGTTCCTCCCGAATCGCTCGATCCAGTCTGAATCCCATCTCTGTTTCCGTCCAGATGAACGTAGTTGAGCTGCCAGCGTACCATGGGGTTCCAAGTCCAACAAACTCCAATCGTATATTCATCTACTTCGTCTGCACCGGTTAGGATGCCAGTGTCAAACAGGGAATCATCGGTGTCTGTGTGGGTATAACGGGCAAGGACCTCCCATGCCCCTGTTCCCTTCAGATGCACCGGATCAAAGTTCGTTTTCGGCTTTGGCTGCCTCCAGCCAAAGTTACTCACCTGTTTCTTCTCGCCGGTCAGAAAGTAACTGACCCAGGTGCCCCAGGAGGTAACTTCGCCATCTTCAGTCAGACCGCCGATAGTATCTATCTCATCCCAATGGGTTACGAGGTACTCTGAAGATAAGCTCAGCGGACCGTAGATATAGTGGATCTCAGCCCCCCAACGGTCCCTACTTCCAATTTCGGTGGCTAAGGTGTTCCATGTCCAGAATTTGTCATCTCTGACAACAGCAGAGTAACCTCCTCCCTCAAATCTGGTGGTCGGAACTGACTGTCTGCCAATGCTTCCCTGAAGGCATAAATTGAGCCCCTGGAGGGCGGAGCCCTCATCATTTTTGAAAGGGGTGTAAAACAACCGGGCGATATAATCCTTATGGTCATCAATATCCCCTTTCTTATAATCAAGCTCCAGACCGGCGCCCGTAAATCCGGATAGGTTCCAGGTCAGGGTCTTGTCAAGGATATCGCCCCAGAGCCACCAGCCCCGGTCAAAATAAGGATACGTAGGCGTACCGGCCATACGTTCCAGAAAGTTTACATTGTTATCCGTGGTCCACCATGCCGTACTGAATGGCGGTTTCATCTGCCCTCCACGCAGGTGCAACCAGTCCCTGAACTTGTAATCAACCCAGAAATTGCGGGCGTAAGGTGAATCGGCAAATTCTGCCTGGCAGCGGAAATAGAGGTATTCTTCCCACATACCCTGAAAATCAAAACGGGCGCGCCGGACGTCGAAATGAGTCGGGTTGGCACTGTTTCCACCGTAGAACTTTGTGTCAAAGTGCAGGTTGCCTCGGATCTTCATCCAGAACCTTTCGTCTGCTGTTGAAAGAAAAAAATCGTCTTTCCAGAAAGCAAAAGCCGGTTTGACCTTCTTTTTTTGGAATTCTTCTTTCATCCCAGTGGCAGTAGCCTTTATGTCCTGAACCTCCTGCTCAAGGGCCTGTATCTTGTCCTCAAGCGCCTTTATCCGTTCCTGGCCGCTTTGTCCCATGGCCGGAACATGCCATACGGCAATCAATGCCAGTGCAACAAATGCTAAAATTCCTCTCTTCATTCCATTTCCTCCTTATCTAGCAAGATTAATCTGGTTAGAACTACTGTATATTATACAGACACAGGCGGGCTCCTGCACGCGGCCAAAGAAGGAAGGCTATGTGTATTTTCTGCGGATTGTACGGTCAATTCCGCTCCTTGCTTTCCGGCCATGTCAATGGCCTTATCCAGGGCCTTCATCCTCCCACCTGCCCTTTACCTTTGCCAGATTTTGCGATATATTTTTTGCTTAAGGGTTGGAATAAAAAGCAATAAGAGCAAGATATATGCCACTCCCGATTCATCGAGACGAAGCAATCTCTAATGCCTTGAGATTTCTATCAAACATATTGCTTCGTCATCCTGCTACCCGCCTGAATCCTCGCAATGGCATAAGCAGGAGTCTTCACATCCGGACAGTTTCAGTTGCCCGCAAGTTGGAGATCTTCCTCCAGCAGTATAAAGAGGATCTGCTGACCATCGCGCAAGGCCTGCCCACGCGCCATCATCTCGCCAACTTGCCGGATTCTGCTGAATAACTGCACGTCCTGGCGAGATAATAGCGCGGCAGGAAACACGGCGCGGGCGCCGTGATGTTTAGAACACTGATTTTTTTACTTGACTTCTTCTTGGAACTCTGCTCCCTACTCTCGCATTAACTAGTTCGTGTCGGGCCGAAAACTCCTCTTTTTGTCATTTCGACTCCAGGGAGAAATCTTATCTTCTCAAGGAGTTACACATTGAAGACCTCTCGCTTCGCTCGAAATGACACGTTTTTCTGCTTTTCGTTCACGCACCAGTTCTGAAACTTGACAGGTAACATCTCAATAAGTCCGGGCATTCCGATTCCTTCCCCCTTTGAAAAAGGGGGATTGAGGGGGATTTTTTCTAAGGCTACCCGGACTTATTGAGATGTTACCTTGACAGGGGGAAACTGACCAGATTCCTAAAAGAACTCCAGTTTTTGCCAAGATGAAAGAGAAAGGAGGAACAGTTACGATGAAGAAATGTTTTAGCGTTGTCCTTTGGTGTACGTTTTCCCTGCTCGGTGTAGTTGGAAACAGCTTTGCCGAGATATCAGCTGATGAATTGCTACAGATCCTTATTGAGAAAGGGATCATTACCCTTCAGGACATCGAGAAGGCAAAAGGGCCAGAGGAAAAAGACGTAAAGGTCTCTCAAAAAAAGGAAGAAACCATTGTAAAGGCGGCTCGCCGGCCCAAGAGTGTCAACTTCAAAGGGCGTGTGCAGGCGCGGTTTACCTCGATAGGAAACGGCAACCTTGACAATGTAACATCCCAGAAGGCGTTTGACGACTCCAACTTCGACGGGTTCTCTATTCGACGTGTTCGTCTGCGCTGGTTCGGAGATGTGACTGATCATTGGGGGTATCACGTGCAGGTGAGCGCGGACGGCGATCACAATGCGGACAAGCTGGATCCTTCAACATCGGATTACGAACTCAAGAAAGATGATGTCGGCCTAAAGCTACAGGATGCCTATTTTACCTATGACGGGGGTCCTTATTTCAACATCAGAGTTGGGCAGTTCAAGTCACGGTTTTCACCGTCATATACTACCGCCGGGCCCACGCTCCCGCTTTGTGAACGTCCCCTTGTAATCGATAAGCTCGCCCGAAGGCGTGAAATCGGTATCAGCATAGAGTCAGACAGAACTGGTCAGTGGGACGGCCGTGCCCATGGAGCAAAAGTGCATGACAAGCCGCTCTTCTACGCAGTGGGTCTGTACAACGGCAACGGATTCAATAATATGCGCAACGACAACGAAAATTTCATGGCAACCGCCATGTTGTTGTGGCGACCGTCTCCGTACTTCAATTTCGGTGCAAGCTATGCGTATGACCATGTGGGCTACGACAGCGAAACCACGGTCCTTGGCAGTGCCAAGATGGTTGACGACCTTGATGGTGATGGAAAGGACGACTACATCTATACAGTTGATGATTCCGGCACAGTTGGAAAGAGAATGAACATCTGGGATTTCAATTCCGCCCTTGACCTGGGCCCCTTTCACCTCCAGGCCGAGTATGTGCAGCAACTGGGGCACGGATTTGATCGTGCCTACGGCTATGGCGTGCAGGCGCAGTTTGACCTGACGGACAACTTTCAACTTACCGGCAGGTACGATGAGTTTGACCCGAATGTAAAGGTTGATAACAGCCTCGACAGCCGTTGGTATACCTTGGGCACTAATTGGTTCTTGCGCGGGCAGGATATCAAGTGGCAGCTCAATTACACTTTCCGTGAGGAGATGCATGGCGAGAAAGAGGACAATGATGCCTTGATCACGCATTTTCAGGTACTGTTCTAGCCGTCCACATGAAGCATCGCCTTGTCCTAACCGGGACCACCCGGAATTCTCGAATAGTGTGGAAGAATTTACAGGCTGTCTGGGCGTACATAGATCCGGCCTCGCCGGCTTAGTCTTTCAAAAAAGGGCTATCTAGCTGAATTAGTGATATAAACTTTGCGATCCCTAAGCGAAAAGGGTTTTCCGACACTGCTGGCACGTAAGTTGCATATATTACAATGATTATTGAAGAATTACCCGTAACCGTTTGAGCGGTTTGTCCTCAAATTCAAGCTTTTGTTACAAAAAAAACTAAAAATACTTGACAAGTGCATTAGAAGCATATAACAAGCCCTAATTATCGAAACCGCATTAACAAAAATAATGTGATTATGGGCGGTTAGAGCTGACCCCGGTAATTTCTCAATAAGTCAGGGTTCTCGTCATTGCGAGCGAAGCGAAGCAATCTCCTTGGTAGCACTGAGATTGCGTCGTCGCTAACGCTTCTCGCAATGACCCGAAATCACAGTTTCAGGGAATTACCAGGACTTATTGAGAAGTTACCCCCGTTCGAATTTCCGACGGGGCGTTAAAAACCCGGTGCGAAAAACCGGAGAGAGGAGGTGGTGCTGGTTTCGGTTGGGTTCATTCCCTTTGTTGAAGGGGATGTCTGTTTATTTGGATAAAAAGCGATTTTTTAACCACTAACAGGAGGAAAATGGAATGAAGAAATTTGCAGTAATTTTGCTGGCGCTCGGCCTTGTGGCGGCCTTTACCCTGCCGGCAATGGCTGAGGGGATCACGCCCTATGCTTCGCTGAGGCTTGGAACCTTCTGGGCGAACCATGACTACGAAAACAATAACTATAACCCGAGTTGGACTAATGATAGTGATGACGGTGGCTGGCTTATGGACGTGGGCGACTTCAGCCGTTTTGGCGCTAAGGGCACCGTGGGAGACATCTATGGCCAGGTTGAGCTTGGTCTTGTAGGTGTTGAAAACACAAGTGAGTATACATCAAGCAAGGGCAGCAATGCCGTCTACACCCGGCTTTTGTTCGGCAGGTGGGACTTTGGCGGTGGAACCCTGACCGTTGGCCAGGACTACACTCCTACTACTTATATCTCCGGTCAGCGAGGCCCCGGCATCTTCGACGACAACAACACGCAGAGTTACGATCTCGATAACTACTTTATCGGCGTGGGTTGCCTCTGGGACAGTCGCCGGCCCCAGATCAGGGTTAACCTGGATAACGGCTTCTACTTCGGCATTGTAAAGCCGCAGGATGCTGCGGCGCCTCAGGGCAATGTTACGCCGGGTGGCAATGTTGATGTGACCGTGCCTAAGATGGTGATAGGCTTTGATTACAAGACTGAAGGCCTCTACATTAGCCCCGGTTTTACTTACAACACATACGATTATGACGATAAGGGCGTAACCGACCCTGTTACCGGTTTACCCATCCCTGGCACCTTTGACGACGACATTACCTCGTGGATCTTTTTTGTAAAGAGTAAAATTGACCTCGGCAGTGCGGTTCTCAAGGTCGCCGTCCATTACGGCGAAAACCTCGGCGATTATGGAATCGAAGGCCGGACAAATCCATATAGTCCGTTTGCACCCGGTACCCGCACGCGATTTGACCCCTCCAGGGCCTATGTGAAAAGCGACGGCAGTATTGAAGACGCCGAGTGTTGGGGCGGTTATCTCGACGTTGCTATTCCGGTAGATCCTTACACGATCGGCCTGGGTGTGGGTTACTCGTCCTCTAAGAACGATGGTTTTACGGAGGCTAATACTGCTGGTAGAACTTTCGACAACGAGGATGATCTCCTGGGCTACTATGTCAATTGCAAGATCCCGATCACGGACAACTTCTCTGCCACACCTGAGTTCGATTACTGGGATGGTATGAAGAATGTGGAAAACCAGGATGATCCTGATCACTGGTTTCTGGGAATCACGTGGCAGATGGACTTCTAGTTATAAAATCGCTTTGCGATTTTATGTTACGCGGCTTCGCCGCTCCAAAATTGGCAATATGCCAGCAACCCTTTAACTCGCAAGCCCCGGGGAGCAATCCCCGGGGCTTTTTTGTGCTTTGCTCTTTCTTGAGACGCCAGATGCCGCCCGCCAACGCACCTTTATATGTTGTTTGGTCCTTACTTCTTACTGCATACTGCCTACTTTGAGCCTTGAGCTTTCAGCTTTGAGCCTGTTTCGCCCCCGTTAGTAAAGTATAAGGAAGGAGGCGAAAGGGAAGTAGCGGGCCTTGCGAGGTATTAGCGTGCTGAGCCTGGCCTGGCAAGCTTGTAGGCCATAATTGAACTCGTTCCAGCAGTAACAAGGGTCCCTTTTGAACGCACAGAAGCCACAACCACCTCGTCGATTCCGTCCAAATCAATATCGCCAATAGCATAATCGCTGATGTAGCCGGACACCTTGGGGATCTGCAGTATCTTAACCAGCCCGTGGTCTTTGAAAGAAAGGCATACTATTCTTCCACTGCTGAACCTGCGGTATGTCGCAAACAACCTTCCCAGGGAGCCCTCGTTACTTGCCACAATCACTTCTTCTTTTCCGTCTCCGTTCACGTCGCGGGCATAGAGACGCTGCGGTAGATAGAGACGCTCCACGGTCCCCCCTCGGCTAACGTCCGGGTTGATGTCAAGGTAATTCATGCTGCCGCCGTACGGTTCGTCGCTTTTCCATTCCTCCCCGCCGGAAGAGGCAAAAAGCCGAATGTGATCATCTTCGTCAAAGGCGACGATCATCTCATCTGTCTTGCCCATGATATCGCCAATTGCAAATCCAAAGACGTTTACGCCTTTGGGCAGCCGGATACGCTCTTCTGACTCATACCTCCCATTAACGCAGGCAAGCCGATGAACGCCGCCCACAAAGGGGTCCTTCATCGTGCGTCTCTGCCCGACAAGCACCTTGCCTAGATCAGGCATCTCTATTACGCGGTAGTACCAGGGGTCCCCCTCGCTTACCGGCCTGAAATCATCCCCGTCTGATTCCAGCACGAATGAATCGAGGCTCTGCCCGGACGCGGAAAGGGACGTCACAAATATCTCCTCAAGCCCATTTCCATTGATGTCGGCGCAATCCACGCCAATAAACCTCTGATGACTCTTTCCGGATATCTCCTTTATCTTCAAAAACCCCTGGCCCTCAAACCGGTACACGTAAACATCATGGTCCGTTATAAATACAACCTCTGTCTTGTCATCTCCATCCACATCGCCAAGCGCTATCCCCTTGATGCGGATCTTAAAGTTCTTGCTTTTCCAGTAGCCTGCTGATGCCATAGGGGCTTCTTCGCCCCGAACTTCCTCAAAACCCGGCCCTTCACCTGGAGCCTGTGCCTGGCCGCTCGACTCGCCGGCCAGGAGGGTCTCCGGATGGGCATAGATTGCACGGCGCTCCTCAGGCTGTTTAACCGGCCGGCGGACGGCGACAGAACGGCCGAAAAACTTCTCATTGATTTCGGTTGCAAAAAGATTGATGTGAGGAATGACATCATCAATTTTCTCGCTCTGGTTATAGTAGGTAAGCGTCGGTTTTTTCTCTTGCACATCCACCATCCTGGCATCAAGGCTGACGCTGTTTCCAAAGATGGTAAGACTTCCAAACAGGACATAGTCGGCCTTAAGCCTCGCCCCTATAACGCGAGCGGTCTTTTCATTGAGCGGCACGGCCAGATCCTGGAGTGCGTGATTCGTGTCTTTTCTTTCAACCACCACGGTATTTTCCCATGACAGGCGCGACGCGAGCATATCAACGATGCCTTCCTGCAGGAATGAAAGATCAGTTTCCGCATTTATCTTAAATGGCACGATAACTACACGGTAAGATTCATCAGTGGCAACTGCCCCAGTACTAAAGATTAGCGAGAACAACACCAGTAGCAATCCGGACAGCCGTTTTTGTATTCCCCTTTTCAATCTTGAACCTCCTTAACAGTTTAGCCTTTTTTGGCGCCTTTCCCAAATTTTGTTAAACCTAACAGGTGGCTGTCCTGTGGTCAATACAATAAAATTTCGAACTGATTCATAACTTGATAATGTGCGAATTTCCCTTCTCCAAGCGGCGTAGCCGCGTTATATAAAATCGCGAAGCGATTTTATAGCTTGATAGTCTGGAAATTTCCTTTTATTGATATGGTGTGGGATCTCGTGTAATGGAGTGATGCAAAAGCAGGCGTTATCCTGGACGCTACATGTTTAAATGGGCCAAAAAACAACTGGACAGGATCAGCAGCCCGACCCTGGACTGGGTCCAGGTTGAGGTAACAACCCACTGCAATGGGTCCTGTATCTATTGCCCACACACCATAATGAAAAACCAATGGGTAAACAAACACATGCCCATAGAGCTGTTTAACGAATTTATTCCCTTTATTGGATATACGGACCTGGTCTACCTGCAGGGGTGGGGAGAACCCCTTCTTAACAACAACTTCTTTGAAATGGTCCGAACTTGCAAGGCTCGGGGAAAACGCGTCGGGTTTACCACAAACGGCATGCTTCTTACTGAAGATACGATCCAAACCCTGCTTGACTTGCAGTTGGACATTATAGGCATCAGCCTTGCCGGCGCCACCGCAAGAACCAACGACCGGATCCGCAAGGGGAGCAATCTTGACAAGGTCATTTCCAACCTTGAACTACTTCGAAAGATCAAGGCCGAAAAGAAAAGCCACGTCCCCGCGGTCCATCTGGCCTATCTCATGCTTAGATCGAATTTCCATGAACTCAAAGACATCCTCCCTGTCGCAAGAAAGGTGGGAGCGAAACAGATCGTGGCCAGCAACCTGACCTTAATCGTTGATCCAAAACTTTCGCCAGAGGCCATTTTCAATGATACGGAGCGCATGGACTATTATCGGAACACACTGGAGGAGATCAAACAAAGAGCAGCCCGTGAAAAGATTGTCTTTGACTATCACGGCCCCGGCCTTGAGGACGCATCTGTGTGCTGTCGTGAAAATGTCCGCAAAGCCTGTGTCATCAATATTGACGGCGAGGTCGTCCCGTGCGTACTTACCAATCCGGTTCTCTGTGGAAATCGCGATGCCCCTCACGGCAAGACCTCCCGGTACACCTTTAAAGATCAGTCTTTTCCGCTAAGAGGAATGTCCTTTGGCAACATACGGAACGAAAGCCTGACCCGGATCTGGAACAAGAAGGAGTACTTGAAATTCCGACACCTCTTTGATCCCCAGAAGGCGGGAAAACCTGACCAGATTCACTCGAAAATGCCTGAACGCTGCCTGAAATGTTATAAAAGGCTGGGGGCATAAAAAAATAAACCTTCTAAGGGATGTTACCGTGATCGAATTGATAATAACACACGACGGGAAAAACTGGATTGCCGGCAACGATGCCCTGTATGCAGAGGCTCCGACGCTGGAAAAGCTGGATAACGAACTGCAAAAACTCGTCAAAAAGAAAGGCTACCTTAAAAAGGGCAAAAAACTCGATATGTTTATGGCCTTTGACAATTCCACCATTCCGGTGTGGATGCGCCAGTACGCACAGCACTATTTTAACAGAATTGTGCGGGTGGAGGATTAGAGATGCACGGGCCGACGGTGGTTTGTGCATCCGGCTACGGAACAGTCGGTGGCATCATGCCATGGTGAAATAACCATGCCAGGAACAATCCGATCGGTATTATTATGACGACAAGGATTGTTCCGTAAGCCGCAGCCAGCCTTCCCAGCCCTTCTTTGGCGAGCTCCCTGAAATCTGTCACTATACCAATGCTGGTAAACGTCAGCATGAAAAAGAACTTCCTCAAAGAACCTTCAATTGGTTTGATTCCAAATTTAAGGCTATCGTATGGTATGACGTGGCCCAGTCCAATACCCATGACCAGGAACCACGCAATGAAATATCCGAGAACAAACTTTGGAAACCTAAACCATATCTCAGATTTTGGAACTGTCTCCCCCGGCCTTCTCTCTATGTACCAGACCCAGACTACCGCCAGCACAAATGCCCATATCCCTATAAACATGTCTATCCAGATCTTCGTCATTATTGCCGAGGCCAGTATCCATCCCTCATCCCAGTGTATGCCCTGGCCGGCAACTTTTGCCCTTATAAGCTCATCAAGTATCGCCCCTGATGCCGCATCCGCTCCATCAGTCTTTACGGTCAATCCGAGGCTCGCTCCGGCAACTATTGGCTCATTTGACCAATAAGTGGTAAGTAATCCCGGAAGGATTATAAGTTCTGAAACAGCAAACACAACGACGAGCGAGGATATCATAATAGGAACTATAGGCCTTGCTCTGATGGCTCCTCCCGTGGCAATTGAGGCTGAAACCCCACAAATCGAGATTGCTGAAGCCAGGCACGCCGCCCATTCCTTTGTCAGCTTGAAGACCTTTCTACTGATTGTGTAAGCCAAAGGCCAGAAAAGCAGATAAGCGGCTATCGTGGCACAACAACCGGCAAAGAGAAGATGCATGGCAAAGCCTGTGGCTTCAATGGCCTTCAAGCCCAATTTGGTCCCCAGGCAGACAATGGCGACTTTTATGAACCATTCCGGTTTTGCCGCTTCCTTCACAAAGGTCCTAAACCTCTTTGGTGTCAAATTTCCGATGAAGAGTCCGGCAAACAACGCTACTATGTAATAAGCCCCGCCCAAAGACAGACTCCAATCAATGCCATACTTTTTCCGTTCCAGCGAAGTCGCTGCGATATATGCATTCTCGCCAATGATGTAAAAGATCACTGTCAGCCAAAAAATTATGCTCCATGCTATAAAGTACTTCTTCACACCCCATTTCATGAACTTGGCCCCTGTGCAGGTGGCAAGCGTAAGAACAACATAACTCAGGATAAGAGACGCTCCTGGACTCAATAACCCCTTGTGAGAGGCTTTAAATGACTTTGTTATGTCCACCCATGTGGAGAACTTTACTATCCAGCCGGTTGACTCAACGCCAGTCGCTGCTGCCAGAAGGCCGAGAAAGACGAAAAAAAGGCCGATCCAGACTGCCCACCAGTCCTCTGTGCTCAACATTCCGTCATACCATCTTCTTTGTTTGGCCATTATCTACCCCCGCAGATTACTTTCCCAAGAGAAACATATGCACTACAATTGCTAACACAACCAGTGCTATTACGCCTCCTACCACGGAACTAACAACCAGTTTTGTCTCTATTGGCAGCCAGGGTTCCTCCACTTCATAGTCTACAGAGACTTCTTCTCTTTTAAGGGGTTGCACCCCCATTTCAGCAAGCTGTTTGCGCAGTTCTTTTAATTCCTTGATGAGTTGTGCTTTTGTTTTGTCTTGATCTCTCATCTCCCCCGCCTTGTCAAACAGATTGAGAACTAACCCCAAAAGTATATAATATCCTAACTTATTTCGCCTTACGGGGCCTTTCGGTATTCCATTATACCTGTGACAGGAGACTGTCAAGTGAAAATCTCACGGCAGCGGCAAGGTAAGCCTTATCCTTGGGAAAAAAGGCAGCTTCTCAAAAAGTTCGACCTGGGCTGTTGCCATAAGCGCCGGGGATGGCGGCTTTGTCCTGGCAGCCGGAGTAGTTTCAGTTTCACTTTTCAGGGTCCATAGTAAACCGTATGCCACCCATGACCCAGCGCCCGGGCATGGGCGCAAAACCGGACTCCATATACTCTTCGTCAAACAGGTTGGTAGCTTCCAGGAAGACCTCGTATTGATGCCATTTGTAGGCCAGGCGCGTATCGAAAACAACGTGAGAATCCCCGGACATTCGCTCTTTATACCGTGCTTTGACGGAATGCTTCATGCCATGAAACCAATCCAGGATGATAGAACCCTGGATTTGGTGGGAAAGATGATCCAAAACATATTTCGAATCGAGCCCGCCCGTGTCCCGGTCTGAGTCGAGATAGGTATAGCCAATATTCACGACCGAGACGAATGTCTTGCCAAAGAAGGCCTCTGGATAGAAATCCAACCCCAGTTCAAACCCCATGGTCCTGATTTCTGCGATGTTGCGGGCCTTCCAGGGATCCTGGTTGGAGGCACGAGACCAGTCAATGGCATCTTCCACGTCACGGAGAAATGCGCTGACATTGGCGCCAAGGCCCTTTTCATGCCAGCGAACACCTGTTTCGTAGGCCCACGCCCGTTCGGGCTTAAGATCAGGGTTCCCCTGGTTTGCTGGTGTGTAGTAATAAAGCTCCGTATACGTGGGTATCCGGAAAGATCTTCCCGCAGAAGCAAACCAATTGACTCCATCCGACAATTCGACATTCAATTCCGTGCCCGGCCAGTATTCCCAGCCCCAGCCACTGTAGTGTATAGCTGATGCGCCTAGACCGATGTTCAACCATTCAACGGGATAAAACTTGTGTTCAAGAAAGACCCCACTGCGGCGACGGTCGTGATCGCCCAAATTGGAGCTTTCCAGGGTCTCAAAGGCGATTTCACCGCCCAGAGCCGTAGTTCCCCATTCGGATTTCAGCCGAGAATTCAGCTCTATGCCATAGGAATCGCTTCTATGTTCGTTTCGGTGCCAATCGCCTCCGATCTCTATTTTAAAATCATCATCATGCCGCCGCCAGAATACTTCCGGCATCACTTCCAGATCAGCCATCTTCAAATGGGCGCTGCTGTAGGCCAACAGGGTTTCTGTCCGCTCTCGCTGATTGGGAAAAGTGTCGCTATAAAAGCGATAGGCCCCAAAGTCCTTGTCGGTATATCCCAGACCCAGTTGAAATCTGTGGTCCCCGGCATCTATTGCGCCTTTGTAAGCCAATGTCTTGATGTCAAAATCAGTCTCTTCGTTTTCAACAAAGCCGGTGGAATAACGCCGAGACACTGAGACTCTGTTAAACGCTTCGCCCGCTTTCAAGCTGCCGTGGACGCCGACATCGTAGTAGTCGTAGTCGCCATACGTGGCATACCCGCCAACTTCTGTGTGATCTGGCTCACGGGTGATGATGTTGATGACACCTGCCATGGCATTGTGACCGTAGACCCTCGCCCCTGGTCCTTTCAGTATTTCAATGCGTTCGATATCATTCAGGTTGACGGGCAAATCCAGATTGTGATGCCCGGTTTGTGGGTCACTGACATTGACGCCATCGACCAAAATCAGCGTTTGTTCAAAGGAACTGCCGCGCAGTGCCACATCGGCCTGAACTCCATGTGCACCCCTCTGACGCACGTCCACACCGCAGACGGTTTCAAGTAGATCCGGAATATTGTCTGCCGGCAAGGCCTCAATTTCATCTCGACTGATGATTGAAACGGATCGGCCTGTTTTTGAGAGTTGCTGTGGGATACGGCTGCCGGTAACCACTACTGGATCTAGTGTGTAAGAAGGGATCTCTTCTTCCTGGGCCATCAAAGAACCACTGTGAATCAAAAACAAACACAAAATACTCACCAGATTTGTGCGCATCAAGCATGTGAAGACTATCTTCTTGCTTGCAAACCAGATATTCGTCACCATCAGACTCCCCGGTATATTATCTACTAACACTCATCACCTCAATCTGTTCGTGGCCTGGGCCGAAGGGGCAACTCTCCGCGCTGTCACGAGCGCTTAATAAGGACTATCAACAGCAGACTTGTCAAGCAGAAAGTTTTCCACCTGTGCGGTTAGCACATTCATGATCTTTGGAATCCGCCGCAAGCGGGCCAAAATCCCCCCTAGCCCCCCTTTACAAAGGGGGAATTAGAGGAAGTCCCCCTTTTGTAAAGGGGGATTTAGGGGGATTTTTCGGGTAACCGCACACGTCCAAAGTTTTTGGGATTGTTCTGTTTCACGGAAAATCAGATGAGGCTGTGGACCCCTATAAGGTCTGCGACATCCGCGTTGGCGCCGTGATTCTCAAAAAAAGGATGTGCGGCGCCTCGGGATATGAACTTCCGAACCGCCCACCGCGACTCTAATTGATTATCAGTTATGTCACCGAGCAACACTAACCATCCGAGAAAAAAACTGCGACAGAATACCTGTCCCTACAAAACTACGCAATATGCTTGCCGAGGAAGTATTTTTGCTTGACAAAAGGATTGTAGTGTTGTAATTGAGGCCCTATTACAATAGATCTCCTTAATTTCCATGCTGAGGCGCCTTTTTTGTTTTTTCTTGACAGCAATCTTGAAACCATGTTAATCGATCACACAAAATCGGAAACTGAAGTTTCCGCAGCCAGACTTAATTTTCATAAAAGCCAAGCCACGAAGGCCTGTTGTCGCAGAAATGCAATGGATCTTCGTGGCTTTTTTTGTGGAAGGGAGGTGAAATACGAGGCTTTCTTATATTTCAAACAACTTGACGTTAAAGGAGGAATGGGATGAAGAAACAAGGTTGGATTGTCTTTGTGGGAACTCTCATTTTAGCATTGTTCATGGTCGCTGCCAACGCACAAGCCTTGAGTCCGGAGACAGAGGTATTGTTGAAGCTTCTTGAAAAAAAGGGGGTTATCACCAAGAGTGAGGCCGCGGCCCTGCGGCAAGAGGTGGAGGCCGCAGCAGTGCCGGCGGCCGATAAAGAGGCAATTAAGGCTGAAATAAAGGAAGAACTGAGGGAGGAATTGAAGGCTGAGGGGGGGGCTTTGGCCGGCATTCAGGACAATATAACCATCAGCGGCGCGGTGGAGGCGGATTACCAGTATAAGGACCACCGCGACATTAGCGACAAGAATAGTGATGGCGCCTCGGATCTATTCGTTTCAACTGTAGAGATCGGTGTCGAAGCGACTATCAATGACTGGACGACGGCCAGTGTGGTGTTCATTGCTGAGGACATTTGGAAAGAGGGAGAAAATGAGGACGCCACAGCTCTGTTTGACCAAGCCTTTGTCACTTTTCAAAATGAGGAAAAACTCCCCTTTTATGCGATCATTGGCAAAACCGACTTGCCATTTGGTAACTTCTTCACCCATACGGTCAGCGACACTGAAACATATAATGCCTATTTGATCAACGGGCCGGCCGCTACGTTTGGGTTTGCCCGTCCGGAATTGTTTGGCCTGGACGTTTCTTTCACCATATACGAAGGGGAGAAGCTGATCAACGCTTTGCACGCGGCCGGCATAGGCTGGGCAAGAGATCACTCTGAAGATTACGATCCTGCGACAAATTATACTGAAACAGATGATGTACAATCTTATGTCGCCCGCCTGTCAGTGGAGCCTATGGAAGGGTTAATGCTTGGCGTTGCCTTTGATTCAGAGCCGGGTGATATCGACGACCGCAACGAAACCTTTAACGCATTTGGTGAACTGTCCATGGCAGGCTTTACCCTGGATGCAGAGTACTTTGATGCCACCAGCCGTGAAAAACACTTCACCGATAACAAGGCATACGAAGAAAAGGCATTCGTCGTTGGTCTTGCCTACCAGGTGATGGATCCGTTCGAGGTCGCGGCCCGCTACGAAGACTACGATATCGGCCATGACACGGATACAGACGGAGATCTCGATTATGTTCTGGCCCTTGGCGCAAACTACGAATTGCTCAAGGACGTCACGCTCATGGGCGAATACCGGAGGCTTTCGTATGAAACGCAGGCAAATACTACATACGAGGACACGGTCAATGAGTTCAATTTGAGGGTGGCGGTAGGTTTTTAACCAACCGATGGTGACCTTCTAGCTTAGAGTCAATCCTGTAGCCAAAAGACCCTGAATGGCTTGGCCATTCGGGGTTTTTTTTCGCTATGAAATCGCCTTGTGATTTTATGTAGCGCGGCTTCGCCGCTTCACGCTGTAACCACTCACGCGATGGTGCGGGGTGGGCATCCAAGTGAGGTAGCGCAGCCCACCTGCAAATTTCTACTGAAGAAAGGGCCTCGGCCAGATTTCTGGCGCTATTTTCGGTAGTGTTTTGTAACAGCGATAATTTCTATCTTGTCGTCAGGTAGGCAAATCTATAGCGCTCAGATAAATTGATACAGCTATGCTCAGATAAACTGATACACTCTTTCTCCGTAATTGCCTGCCTTTTAGAATAGATTCCCACTTTACAAAAAAAGAACCCTCGTTGTACCCTAATTT
>Ga0209986_10000759_pt1 | contig 31647 bp, 28 predicted proteins | sample BlataG_FD_183168 | JGI IMG/M metagenome (GOLD analysis project Ga0209986, IMG submission 183168) | Deep subsurface microbial communities from Black Sea to uncover new lineages of life (NeLLi) - Black_00105 metaG (SPAdes) (version 2) | ecosystem: Environmental > Aquatic > Marine > Oceanic >...
CGACTTCGCTTCACGGTATTGCGGGGCGCGCGGAGTTCATAGCTTAATTTTTTAAGGGTTTGGGTAACACGTCTATCGCACTCACTGAGGACAATTGGAATAATGGGACGAATACGGGTCTCGCGAATCTGAATTCGAATAACGATGCGACGAATTCGAATCACAATATTGCGGAGCACACGGAGCTCAGAATGTTTCCGGGGAAGAATATTCTATGAACAACATGTTGCCCACACCGTACATGTTACGGTGAAATACGCTAAAAACATAAAATGAGATTAGTATTTGAATAAGAACATCTCATAACTATTCCCCATTTTTCTAATATGAAAAGACATAGCAATCTGTTTGAAAGTATCATTAAGTATGAAAATATACAGTTTGCACACAAACAAGCGAAGAGAGGAAAACCACATTATTCAGGAGTACGAATGGTGGAATCTAATCCGGACAAATATCTCAAGCAAATACAAAAATCCTTGATTGAGAAAACTTTTAGTACTTCGGATTATAAAATTTTCAAAGTTTCAGTTCCAAAAGAAAGAGAAATAGCTAAGTTGCCTTATTATCCCGACCGAATAGTTCAGCATGCTATCATGAATATACTTCGCCCAATTTGGGATCCTATTTTTATTTATGATGTTTACTCTGCAATTCCAAAGAAAGGCATCCATAGAGCTATAACTAGATTAAAAGATTTTTTGAAAGATGGAGAAAATACTAAATATTGCCTTCAATTTGATATTAGTAAATTTTACCCTTCGGTAAACCACGATATTTTACTGGAACTAATAAAGCGTAAGATAAAATGTTGCGACACGTTATGGCTTTTGAGCGATATTATTTATAGCTCACGCAACGGAAAAGGAATACCGATTGGAAATTTTACTTCACAATACTTTGCCAATATTTACTTGAATTGGTTTGATCATTACTTGAAAGAAGCCTTGGGAATATCCTACTATATAAGATATTCAGATGATGGAATTATCCTGGCAAATGACAAACAGAGATTACGAAATATTCGGGAAGCCATCGAATGTTATTTGGCAAACAATTTAAAACTTAGCCTGAATCTAAAAACACAAATTTATCCTATTGACAAACGAGGAATTGATTTCTTGGGTTATAGAACCTTTAGGAACTATAGTCTACTCCGCAAAGAATCAGCGAGGCGGTTCAAACAGAAGTTAAAGATGATAAAGAAGCAATGGAACCGACTTCCACCTAAACATATCATTAGTTCAGTCATGTCTTATGCGGGATGGATTAAGCATTGCAATGGATACAATTTAATGCGTACACATGTTCTTGAAAATTGCCAGGTTATGGAAATCATGGATAAATCTTCGGATTTACTAAATATAGAGAATCCACTAAGGAAACAATATTCAATAGGAGTTTCAAATGCAATACAAGCGATTCAGTGATTTTGCCGAAGAACCAGAGTTACTTAATGGAAACAAACTAAAAATCGAAGAGATTTTAAATAAAGAAATTCTAATCACTGGTTTCAAGATAAGTGATAGCAAGTTTCACAAAAGTAATAGTCTCAAGTGTTTAACTTTGCAGTTTCAAGTGGATGATGAAAAACATGTCATCTTTACTGGATCCATGGTTTTGATTGGCCAAGTCGAAAAGTACAAAGATGAGATTCCGTTTATAACTACTATCAGAAAAATTGATAAATATTATTCTTTTATTTAGTGGAGGTTTTGTATAATGCCAGAATCAGCAATAGAGCCAACAACAATTGAATTGAAACGAGTAAGAGCAACTGACGATGGGGTGAAATTAGATTTGTTAATCCATTGGGATATTGTTCAGGATGAAATACCGGATAACGGTGGAACACACATTCGATATTCCTATAAGGAATGCAAACTTTTTTCAGTTCCTTACGAAGGCCAAAAGTTAGCTATCGGTGAATTTTTAACCAATCGAGAACAAGAATTTCTGCTCAAAGCGAAAGCGAAATATGAAGATGACTTGTCCGTGGAGGAAAAATCCAGGCTCGAAGATTTGCAACAAAGTATTATTTATGGGCGGATTAGTGATATTGACACAAAGCGACCCGATAAAAGATATGTCCAGGTTCAAAAAACCATAGATGGGCAAACATTACAACGATGGTGTTACGTTACATATTCTGTCCTGTTAGCATATCAAAACGCATCACTCGCAATCGGAGATTATGTCATCGTTGAATTTGTGGATAATGATTTAGGCAAGCCGATAGCAGTGGACAAGGTTATTGGATTTTAAACTATGAGGACACCATATGAGAGGTCAGTAAAATGAATATGCTAATAGATACATTTAGTAACCAGGTTCTGGTGCCAGTGCTAAATGCCGTTACTCTTATTGCAATCGGATTTGCTTCAGCATGGCTGAAGAATAAGTTCCAGATTAGCAAACACGAAAAGGCGAACCTGGTCTGGGATGATATTGTCGATGTGGTTGAAACTACGGTTGTGGCTTTGAACCAGAAAGAAGTGGATGTCCTCAAAAAGAATGGCGGCTGGTCAAAAGAAAAAGCACAGGAAATCAAAAGAATGGCTTTCACTACAATTATTTCTAATGTGGGTCCAAAATTTGCCAAATTAATTGAGGAAAACCGCGACTATATCATGGATCTTATTGAGCGCAAAGTTGCGGAAAATAAAGTGGAGGTAACTTATGTCTAAAATATGGGTAAAAGAAAATAGAAATAGTTTCACACCACTTCATGAATTTGGGCTTCATGGCATTAATCTTACTCCGGGAGCGGTAATTCAAATGATTATGACACCTGCTTTACAAAAAGCAATTGATGCGGATTATGTAATTGAAGTTATTCCGATATGGGATAAACAACGAGATACAATTACTGGTTTTCAAGAAGTTATAATTGTTGATGAAGTAGAAGAAGTACAAGATTCCGAAGAAGGTGAAGAATAATGCCATACATTCAAAATGCGGATGCTAACAATTATTATAATCTAACTGGTATATCTTATATGGCTCCGGGCGCGGTTATCTGGGTTTCGCAAGCATTGTATGATAATAGCGCGGTAATAGCCGCGGCGCTTGTGGCTGGTGAAATTATAGATTCGGTTCCACCTCAACCAAGTGATGTAATAAATGACATGATTACGGCTTTAGGTGGAAGTGGTGATTTAAGATTAGCAAAAGATACATATTATGTTACTAAAAATAAAACTATCCCGGAAAATATTAGACTTGTATTTGAACAAGGGGCGATGATTTCAGTTAATGGCATAGCTATTTCTGCTATCACGAAGGCGAATCCAGGCGAAGTTACAACTTCATCAGTGCACGGATTTAACAATGGCGATAAAGTAAGATTTAAAGATGCCGGCGGGATGGTGGAGTTGAATTATAGAACCAATGGCGGGACAGAATATACTGTAACAGTTGTCAGTATGACAAAGTTTACAATTGGAGTTAATACAAGCGGATATACGACTTATACTTCAGGTGGTTATGCCCAACATGTGCTGACTATCAATGGAACCATTGACGCTGGATTATATCAGATATTTACAGGAAATGGAAGCGTTACATTAGACAACGTAAAAGAAATTTACCCGCAATGGTGGGGAGCTAAAGGAGATGGGGTAACAATTAATACTCCATTTATTCAGGAGGCTATAAATGCCGTTTCAAAAATACGTGGGGGTATTATATTTTTCCCACCGGGCAATTACATAATTAACGCGCCATTAGTCTTACCTAGCCCAATGCCTATCTATTTTGTTGGTAATGGTACCGGTGAGAATACCCTGAGTACAAATTTAAAACTTGCTAATGGTTCAAATTGCAACATGATAGAATATACATCAACGGCAAGAACGTACTTCGGCGGTATTAAGGATATGAAAATAGATGGAAACGCGGCTAACCAAACAAGCGGCAATATTCTGCATATTACGGGCTACTGGACGGATATCTTATTAGAAAACATCTATTTTTCTGGTGCACATGGCGCTTGTATTTATGCGAAATCTCCTACGACCGGACAGATTGCAAATGTCTGGATAACCAGATGCTTGTTGGAAGCAGGTAACTACGGCATCCAGATAGATTGCACGGATAATGCTACTGGCGGCTGGTGGTTAGACAGTTGCTATTCTTTTGCCTTGGTTACGGCGCTATATCTCGATGCTAGTGCACGTGCTAATGGCTCGCGTTTTTGGCAGATTAACAATTGTTTCTTTGCGGCATGTGAGCAGCATGGCATCTATCTAAAATCAGTGAAGCGATTACTACTCTCAAATAGTACAATACGAAATAGCGGCACCTCGGCAGCGGGCACTTACGATGGTATATTCATTGATAATGATGCCACTTATCCTACCAATCGCTTAACGATTACTGGGAACCAGTTTTACAATCATGAGACTGGTTCGGTTACTCAGCGCTATGGAATTAATCTGTCCGGGGCAAATAACGATAATATTATAATTACTGATAATCAATTTGATAACCATGCGACCGGTGATATAAATATTTTCGCAGGTGCAAATGCAAATGGGATAATTCGCAATAATATTGGATTTGTAACTGAAAATAAAGGCACTGCAACAGTCGCAAATGGCACTACCTCAATTGCTGTTAATCATGGATTAAGTTATACACCAGTAGCCGGGGATATTAGTGTTACTCCAACTAACAGCATGTGTTCTCACACTAAGTTTTTTGTAGGAACATATACTTCCACTCAATTTACCATAACGGTGAATATTGATCCTGGAGTTTCTACGGCAACATTTGCTTGGAGAGCAAATAAGTGAAAAAAGTGTCTAAGGTTTTCTGTTTTGGGAGATTGGCTAATGTTTGTAATACCAACAATTACCGGGTTTCAAAAAAAGATTGTCTTGTTGATTTTACAAAAGCTTTCCGAGTGGGTGTAAAATCAACAAAATTAAAAGTTAATGCAGAAGTGAACTCCGCATTAACAGTTGACTTAGCTTCAGGCGCAAGTACCGCAACTTTAACTGACGCATCCAGCTTTGCTATTGGAGATGGAATAAAGTTTACTGATAGCAGTAGCTCAGCCGACGGATACCTGTATACTATTACGAATATCATCGGTAATATAATTACTTTTACTCCTGGTGCTACCCAAGGGTACCAAACTGCACAAGGTGCTTCTTGTCATCTTGTACCCCCACTAATAGCAATATCCCGAAATGATGACACCCCATTGTATGATATTTCAGTTGAAAATCTTTTTCTAGATGGAAATAAAGCAAATATCACTAATAAAATAAACTGGAATGGTAGTTGTGGTATTCATTTGTGGGAAGCATTTAGAACGAAGATTCATAAATGCAAAATTATAAATACTAAGAATGATAGTATTCAAACGTCTAATTGCGAAGCGGTGAAAATTACTGAAACATACATTGAGGAAAGTGGAAATTATGGTGTTCACTGGGGGGACCGTAGCCATGATTGTTCTTTTGAACGCGGACATATAAAAAATAGCGGCAATAGTCCTATCTTATGGTGTGCAGGTATTTATAATTGTCATGCACTTAACTCAGTTTTTGAGCAAACGACTACAATACGAATCATGTACTTAGGTGGAGATCTTTTATTTCCAGATTACCGAAATAGCATCATCGGCAACGATTTTAGAAATGTAAAGATATGGGTGGATGGCGGGATTACAAATTCCCAGCGAACAACTATTGCGGACAATTCGTTTATATTTTCCATTGTGCAAGCTACTGGCGCGTGGGTAATATATGTTGGCGCGGGTGTGGAAGGGGCCGGTTCGCCCGAAAATCTCGTCATAGATAATAATTTTATAACTGATACACAGGCATCGCCGACATTATCATATGGTATTTATGTTATATATACAAATACGCACTATCCAAAACATATTACGATTTCCAATAATGTAATTTTGAATGTTAATTTAGGCGATGGACGTGGGATTTATTTATCTTCAGTTGAGGACATTAATATTTCCGGGAATTATATTTCTAACTGCGTAGTTGGGATAAGCATTTCCGGGGGCGCAAATAATATTATTACCAATAACACTATTGAGAATAATTCCTATGCTGGCATTTGGGCCAGGGGTTCTAGAGCGGTAATTTCTAATAACCTAATTAAAGATAATGGGAACGCAATCATTCTTGGAAATGGCGATGATATGGTTATAACTGGAAATATTATTGAAAAACTATCTCCTACACAACTGTATGGAGTAAGGAATTCCTCAGGCGAATCTGCTGACCGGATAACGATTTCAGATAACTGGTTCTCCGGTGGTTTCACTAGTGCTATCTTATTATATGGTTCGGATGCGAAAATTACTAATAATTATGTTAACGCTTGTACCAGTAATGGTATGAACGTGATAGGCGATAGAATTCTGATTCATGGAAATAAATGTCAGGCAAATACACAGGGAATACGTTTGACTGGAAGCGATTCAAAGATTGAGGGAAACTCTTTATACAATAACACTTTATCGGGAATTTACCTTTCCGGAAGTTATAACACCATAATGGGGAATATCTGCCGTGATGGCCAGGAGACGAAAACGCAGGATTATGGAATTGAGGAAGTTGCGGGTGATTTCAATATTTATATAGGAAATCAGATTCATGGATGGCAGATTGCTGCAGTTAGTTTAGTGGGGGCAAATAATTTACCTGTGCCAGCGAATTTTACTACAATGAATATTACGACTGCATAACAAAAAGCCCCGGCGAACTTCGCCGGGGCTTTACATTACTTCTGCATTTCGTACTCTGATATTGCATTCTCAAGGTATCGCTGACGGAAAAGGTTTTGTAACAATAAAAAAGCCCGGCAGTTTTTGTCTACCTGGCTTTTGGTTTAACAATTACTCCTAAAGGGGGTTAACAAAATGCCACAAGATGGATGGAGAAGTTATTTTGTTTCATGGGAACAGATTGATTGGAGTACAGTATCGGGCGCGGTGGCAAAGCAAATCATCTATGACTTTATGACAACTTCATTACGAAGTGCAAGCGACCCAATAACACCAACGCGAATACATCGTAATCCATCGCCGGTAAAACAGATACCTAACATGGTAAACGCCGGCGGGGATATTGTTTTGCAGCATCATCCTGAACATATGCTTCTGTTCTGGAAACATCTTCTGATGGACGCGCCTTCATCAGTTGATTTTACTAAGCAAACTGTCCGAACAAGTGGAGTTTACACGTCTCCATTAAGTTTGACTACACAACCGGGTAGTACGACACCACCAAGCGACCCAGGCAAGTTAATTGTTACTTTTAGCGTAGCCAAAACAGGAACAGTAACAATTTCTGGTACTGACCAAAACGGCACAGCAATATCGGAAGTTTTAACTTTTGCAGGCGATACAACAAAGACAACATCAAAATATTTTCAGACAGTTAATGCTAATGGTGTTGTTTTAACTATGTCAGGTGACAACCTACTAATTGAATGCGACAAAAATACTTATACCCATACTTTCAATTTAGGTGATAATGTTTATGTGGATGAAACTACCGATAAACATGGTTTAGCAGTTGAAATTGTTAAAGGAACAATTCCGAACTTATATGAAGGATGTTTATTAAATACTGGTACATTAACTTTAGCAGATACGATGCAACTAACTCTCGGAATATTAGCGCGTTATGGGAATTTACGCGAAGCCTTTAATGGGACAGGTACACCAACCGACATTTCTGGATATTCAGATATGTCTGACACTAATTATCCCTACGGTGATGAGATATATCCAGGATGGGGAGCGTCAATTCAATTAGATAGTGTGCAGACTGATATTGAAAGTATGACGTTTAATTTTAGCAATAATTTAGGTTATCCGACGAGATATAGAATGTCAAGATTGCCGGTGAAGCCAGTACGTCAAGGAGACCGTGAAATTTCGTTATCTTGTACGATTGATTATGAGGCGGTTGCGGATGGCGGAGTAAATTTTGATGACAAGTTTTATGGGGATATTCCGATTGCTTTAATATTGTCAATGGTATCGAAACCATATTCTGGGCCAGAATTTACAGTCCAAATCACAATGCCACGATGCCAGCTTACAGCTTTTCCCGATGCCGAAGTTGGTGGCCCTGCGGATATGCTTCAGACATTAAACTTTAGACCGATAAGAACCGTCGGGGCGTCAAGTTCGGATGAGGTATCCAGTCTTGTAATAGTTTCAACTGAAAGTGCATAATTACAAATGTTAAGCTGGTTTTAACTACATTTCAAAAAATAAAAAAATGAAGAAACTGCTCCGGGCAAAAACTAAATTTTATTTTGAAAAATGAATTTTAGCCAGGGCAGTTTTCTTATTTTTTTTATTTTAAGACAAGCAATGACAACAACTGAGTTTAAAGAATTATTCCAAAAGAATTTAGATGAATTGATATGGCGAAATATGGGGTGGGGGCCTGTTCCTATTCACGGGAAGGGTGAGAAAGGGTTTTCGATAAAGGATAGGTTAAGATATAATCAGAAACAAATTGCGTCTGGTAAATTATCTAAAGAAGAAGTTAGTAAAAGACAAGCGATAATTATGAAACTATCTAAGGAAACTGAGAAATCAGATATTAAAAATGCGTATAAAATGGTAAGAGATGAATTTGCGACGGAAAAAACGGTAGATTTATTAAAAGGGACAAAAGTAGCATCGTCATCAATAGTATCAAAGAGTGTCTATAATCAATATGCTGATCGGCATGAGAAATCGGTTAAAGCGCGACTTATTGCAGGTAAAACGGTGCCAGACGAAGTATTAGAAGATTACAAAAATTATCCATGGTTTAAAGAATTAGCCAAAAAGAAATAGGGTAATCTATGACTGACATAAATGAAGCAAAACAAAATACAATAGATAGCGCAAGAAAAAAAGCATCGCAAAAAGGTAAACGCGCCGTCCAGCAAACCGCCGACAAACAACTTACGTCTTACGAAGATCTTGTCGGAAACTACGAAACTTCGATAGTTACAACGACTTCGGGAAAAACTTTTGAGATTCAGTCGATAACACCAGGGGTATATTTCTTAATTACTGGGACGCCTTTAATGGGTATCCTTTCTGAGAAGGGACTTGATGTTCAAAATGCCGAGGAACGTCAAAAAGCAATTGAAGAGTTATCCGACGAAGAAAAGTTAGAATTTATAACTAACGATGGTTATATCGAGTTTATGCAACGGACATGCTGCGCAGGTATCGTATCAGTTAATTTCGTAATGAAGCGACAAAGACAGTGTAACAAGTTTAAGAAAGAAGTTTCCATTGACTTACTTGAAGGTAATGATTTGTTTGAACTTTTTACTGCTATTATGAATATCTCGGCATCTGAAAGCGCAGGTGACTTAGTGGAGACGTTTCAGAGCGAAAACACAACAGAACAAGAACGACATGATACGGATACATCAGATGAGTAAAACATATCATAAACGTCCTTCCGAATTACTGTTTCCTAATCAACTAAGTCCTATGTTACAGTTAGCAATTGACAATATAGTTTTTGAGATAGGATACTCGTATGAGTATAAGAAAGAAATGGACTGGGAAACTGAAAAGCTAAAGTGTTTAGCAAGTATAGTGACAGGCGCAAAATTAACTTGAATTTTTATAGATAAAGGGTAAGTATACAAAATATGTAATCGAGGCGCATGGGGATTATTGGCATGCAGGTGAAGATGAGCAAGAATTGATTAACTTATATGCAGAAGTTGGTTATAAATGTCTGGTTTTATGGGAATCTGAAGTTAAAAATGACTTGCCAAATGTATTAACTAAAGTTGCTAATTTTATTGGGCAATCAACTTGGCAACTAAAATTATTTTAGGTGCAAAATGCCAGAAACAACTCTAACCTTAAAAGCAAAAGACCTTACCAAACAATCTTTTGATGCAATTCAAGCATCATTAAGCAAAACAGCTACCCATTTTGAAACTTTATCTAAAGAAGCGCAGAAAACAGAAAAAGGGATAACTGTATCATTAAATCGAATTAAATCTTCCTTAGAGGCAAATCGCGAAGGGCTCCAAATGATTGCTATTGGCGCGGGCGTGGTCGCCGCGAGTACGGGTTTACTGGCAAAATCTTTTGTTGATGCTGCAATGCAAATGCAACGAATGAAAATGGGATTAACTGCAGTTATGGGAAGCGCGAAAGATGCTGATGTACAACTAACAAGACTTAAAGAAGTTGCTAAGTTACCTGGACTTGGATTACAGGAAGCTATCCAGGGCGCCATTCGGTTGCAGGTAGTTGGTACAAGTGCAGAAGATGCAGCGAAACAGTTGACAGCTTTTGGGAGTGCGGTAGCACGTGCAGGTGGTGGGCGTGGGGAACTTGCCAGAGTAGTAGAACAAATAGCGCAGATGTCAGCAAAAGGAAAAGTTCTAACAGAGGATTTTCGACCTATTGTATCTTTGATGCCTGACATTATGATAGCGATGGATAAAGCCTTTGGCACAAAACAAATCGAAAAAATTCGTGAGATGGGTATTGATTCAAAGCAATTTATCGCGGGTATAACAACAGAATTATTAAAGTTACCGGGCGTTGGTAATACTGCTGCTAATTCGATGGAAAATTTAAGTGATACAATCTTTGAACTGAAAGCGTCATTAGGTGAGGTATTATTACCTGCATTTTCTGCTATTCTAAATAAAGTATCTGAATTTGTCGCATGGTTGAATAAATTATCAAGTACGCAAAAGGCAATAATTTCATGGGGTATGGTAGCTGCAGCGGCCGTTGCTACTTTAACTGCTTCATTTATGGGATTTTTAATGATAATACCCAGTATAATAAGTGGCGCTACAGCATTAGGAATTACATTAGCTGGTTTATCAGCAGCAGCGGGTCCTATTGGTTTAGCAATTGCCGCGGTAGCCGCGCTTACAATAGGCATTGCTTATTTAATTAAACGACATCAAGAAGCAACCATTACTTCAGAAAAGTTTGCAAAATCAATGGAGGATATTGGGCAACGAAAAGAAGTTGTAACTCGTATTCAGGAACTTGCTAACAGACTTGAAGAATTAAGAAGCAAAACAAATCTTACTGCACAGGAATCACAAGAGTTGGTAACTGTTCAAAATGAATTAGCAAAATTAGCACCAGTTTTGATTGCTGGTTTTGATGGTCAAGGAAATGCTATCATGCGAGCGAAAAGTGAGGTAAAAAAATATACTGCTGAACAATTAAAATTGATTGAAAATGAACGTGAGATATTAATTCTTCAAGCCAAGCGACGTTTACCTGAACTTAAAAAACAATTAGAAGAAGAGAATAAGCAGCTTGAGAAAATGAACGAAACATTGGCTGCAACTCCTATTGGAGAACGTGTCAAGCCATACGGTGAAGGACTTGCAGCACGTATGCTTGGAGAAACTGAAAGTTATAAGGTCTATCTTAAACGTACTAAGGCACAGGTTCAAAGAGTCAGAGAATTGACAGAAGAATATCAAGATTTACAAGCACAATTACGCGGGAAACCTTATGGACCACCTCCGCCACCTAAAAAAGAAATGTCAGAGGAAGATACTAAAGCGATAGAGAAAGCAGCGAAAATAGTATTAGAGTTGCGACAGCGTGAATTAGAATTGATTAGCGATAAATATAAAAAGGAACGTGAACAAGCTCGACTTACCGCTGAAGAGAAAATAGCAAGTTACAAGAAAGAGATAAAAGATAGTGAGCAATTAGATAAAGCAATTGTTATTGAAAAACAGATTTTAGCTAAAACGCTAACTGATATTGATAGAGAAGAAGCGGAGGAACGCGCTAAGATAGCTGAAAAAGAAGCTAAAGAAGAGCTAAAACTTTGGGAAGATGCACATAAAATAAAAATTGGTATCACCGATACTTACGTCAAATGGCATGAAGCAATGCTTAAACGAGACGCGGAAGCTGAAAAAGATGCGAATAAGATAAAAGTAGGTGTAACTGATACCTATTTTAAGTGGCGTAAAGCAATACTTGCAGAAGAGTTAAAAGATGAAGAACGGGCAAGCAGAATTAAAGTTGGGCTTACTGACACTTATTATAAAATACTTATAGCGCGTCGTTACCAAAATTTGAAAGATGAAGAAAAGGCTATCACAAAAAGTGTTCAAGCATACGAAGCTCGTATACGTGAACATGACTATATGACGCGAAAAATACTTGATAATTCCGAAAAAGAGATACAGGCATTTTATCAGCAAGTAGAGATAATGAAAAAGAATGAACAAGCAATATTAGATATGAAATTGGAATTTGCCGACCGAGCCGCACAAGCAATTTCTGATTTACCATTGCATTTGGTAGAAACGTATTTAGAAAATCGAAGAATAGAACAAGAAGCGCAAAGAAATATCATTGATATTAACAAATCAGCGCAAGAAGAAATAGATTCAATTAGACAAGATAATACATTATCTTATATTGAAAAACTGAGACAAATAGAACAAGTTGAAAAAGAATCAGCAGCGCGACGAAAAGCGATTGAAAAAGACTTAAACGAAAGTAAAAAGTCTTATGTTGCCGATTTTGTACAGTCATTTCTGATAGGTATAGCGCGGATGATACAAGCGGAGATGCAGAGAAGAATAGCAATAGGGATAATTAGTTTACTTTTTCCTGCTACTGCGCCATTAGCAGCGGCGGCGCCAGTAGTATTTGGATCTGGTTTTGATAATCCTAAACACGATGCAATTGCCAGAAGCGCAGGTTTCATGTACGGTGCTTCGTTTGATAATCCGGCAAGTGATTTGCATGCGAAGCTACGCGGCACGATGTCGGCTTCAAAAGATTTAGGAGAACGTTCTGCTAAAGATATGGTATCGCATTTTAGTAAAGGATTTGAACAAGGCGCGGCAGGACAATCGCAAGGTGTTGATAACAAACAATTACAAGGTGTACTTAGTAAAATCGAAGCACGTTTATCTGAAACACCAGAATATAATTTTTATCTGGATGGGCAACAACTTCATGCTTCAGTGAAACGAAGAGATGATAAAACAAATTTCAGGAGGCAAGCATATTAATTTATGGCGGATTCCTTATATTTCTTTAGCGAATCATATACTTATAGGCCAGATACGACGGTAGCGACGACGAACGCCGGTGGCGGCGAAGCTAATTTATTAGATTATGACATGGAAACTTATTGGACAGGAAATGACCCTGGTGGGGGTCCTTGCGAAATTGTCTGGACTTTTTTTGATACTCAGACAATAGATGCTATCTGGTTTAAAGGCTATAATATTGGTACTTATGAAGTTTATGCTTGGATTGCCGCTGCATGGCATTTAGTAGATACCGTGGTTGTTACTGACCCGTTGATGAGTTATAATTTGCATATCTTTGACCATACACACCAGAGTTCTTCATGGAAACTGGCAATTACATTTACGGCGTCACCAGGGGTGCCGTTAGTATATGAAGGTATGTTAATGAAGTATCTTGCGACATTATCTGATACAGATGACAGTTTACCATCAAGGATAGGCATCACACCAGTAGACCGCATCGGTGGAAATTATTTGATGGCAGACGGGTCTCAAACTTCATTTCGTGGTATACAGATATATCACGATATAACTTATGAATTTGAATTTACTCCAAAAGCTAATAGAGACAGTCTTTATGATATTTATTATTCAACAACTTATGGCATACGACCCAATATCGTCGTTTATCCTGATCCGGATGAATATCCGGGTAATATCTATCGTACAGTTTTTGATAGTATTGATTTTTCATTTAGCTACTCTATCCCTTTCAAGGGTTCAGGTTGGCAAGGTTCTCTTAAATTTAAGGAATATTAAATGTCTAAAATTGTTTCGGATTCCTTCATGGCATCTATCGAGTCGCCTGCATGGTTCCCTGTCCGGCGACTTTATATATACGATAACCTAAATAATCCCATAGATATAACAAATCGAGTAGTATATTTCGACAAGGTACTCTGGTTAATCGAACAGCAGTTTCATCTAAATAGTTTTCTTGCAAGTAATTGTAGAATCGACTTAAAAAACGAAGATGAAATCTGGGATGTTGATAATCCGAATAATTTCTTCGTAACGGAATTAAGTCAACCGCAGGACGGTTACCGGGTCAAAATTTCAATAAAAGTGGGATATGTTTTAAATGGCACTGAAGAATTATTAACTCTGTTTACCGGGCATATTATCGATATTGATACCACTACAAAGGATGATATAGCGAGTATTGAGGTACAATGTGTATCTAAAATTTTACGAGACGCAAATACAGATAATATCGGTGATGAATGGGTCAACCAGCAACTTTATGGGGGTAACTCGCATTGCTATACAAGTGGGTTTGTCGGTGCAAATGTATATAATATTACTGTATATAATACTCCCTCCGGAAACTTCCCTGCCGGTTTTCCGCCAGCAGGTTTGATTGGAATAGATGATGAAATTATCTGGTATGGTAGTATATCAGGAAATACTGTATATGGTTGTTTACGTGGACAGATGGGAACAGTAGCCGTAAACCATGCAGTTGATACTCTTGTTCAGTTATTATTGGCAGACGGCTCAGAAACTATGGGCATCAACTTTCAGTTTCCGGTATATCCTGTAAGTCCACAAAGTATTTCGGCAATTTCGTCTTCCAATGGCGTTATTTCTTTAGTGGATTCTGACCAATTACTAGGGAAATTTGCACAGAATATATATGGTTGGATTGATTATGATAAAGGAGTGATAACTCTTGGTGATGAATTAACTGATGATACAACCATCGCGGCAACGTATAAATCATGTTACAAACAGATAACATATCATTCTCTTGTAAAAAAACTACTTACAAAAGAAGGTTTTAGTACAACGTATGTCGAAGATGCTTTTTTAGAATATTTTAAAGCGATTGCAGTACCGTCTTCATATGGGCGAATTACACGCGCTTATGATGGTACTACACCGGTTGATTTGGGTTTTGTAGCGGAGGCATATGCGCTTTGTATTGGGAATAACTATCTTTACATTGGTGTTGGTACAAATTTGATTCAATTTGACGGCGAGCAATTTAATTGGCTTGCGGATTTAGGCGGCAATAATACTATTTTGCGGATGTTATCTGATAATAATAACAATATCTATATAATTGGGGGCGATATTAATAGTTCATCTTTACGAAGCCTTTATAAATGGAACGGTGTAAGTGTATCGACATTAGTAAGCGGTATCGCGGCGTATCACGACCCAATATCGCCAGGACTTGATGGTGGACAATGGCGGGGATTTAACGTGGATATTACCAATAACGTAATTTGGTTTCTTTACGATGATGGTGCAACAAAAGGCATTGCAAAAGTCAACTTTGATGGCACGGGACTAACAAAATATGATAGAGCCGTTGATGGTAATTATCAAATGGATTTTGCCGATAGTGGCAGTAATATTGAATTTTTCTATCATGATGGTTCAGGAAACTTAAAGTACGATTCATTATTAAAAGCAACAGGAATTTGGACAAATCATGGTAATATCTACACTGGACTTGTTGATCCTTCGCCTTGCGATTGTGTTTATCATCCGATAGATGATAAAATTTATCTTAATATAGTTCGATTTACTGTTCCCACCACATCTGGTAGTTTAATTTCTATTGATAGAAATTCTGTCAGCCCATTTGTTATTGATTCGTATAATGCAACCTTAGCAGAACGTAGTAGATATTGTGGCGGGGTATACTATAATGAATATGTTTGGTATATTAAAGGTGATATGACTTCGGATGGATACGATGATTTAGCAGATGGACATCTATATCGAATTGCTAATAATACTCGAACAGATATGGGTGCAATGGCGCATCGAAAAGATAGACAGGGGCATATTACAGGACATTCGGCAGTAATGGCTGCGCGAAATAATGACGATGCTATATTTTTCATTTCGGCAGATTTAACATCATTAGGTTTATCTACCGATGGTTTCTCCCTCCAAAGATTTAGCCCAAATTTATCAACCTTTTTATCTCAAGCAAATATAAATAATGCGAGTATATGGGATATTTTATCCGAGCTTGCGGTATTAGTAAATTATGAAGTAGGTGTAACTGGTGATGGTAATTGTTTCTGGCGGTCTCGAACTTCGACATATACATATTTGAATGGAAATATTAATGCAACCGTAACTACAATTCCGACAACTGGCGTGAATATGAGCAAGTTTGAGGTTGATGGTTTTATACAAATTGACCAGGAGGTTATTGAATATACCGGCAAAACTGCAAACAGTTTTACGGGTTGCACGCGTGGATGCAGAGGCTCTATTGCTAATACGCATACTGATGCTGTAATTATAAGAAAAATTGTCCAGACAATAGTTAATCTTATACATGAAAAGAACTTAAAATTACTTCAAAAATATCCAAATTGGGATGAAATATTTAACTACATTATTATTCCCTATGGTGAACAGAAAGTTGTTTTTAATTATGTTACTGCGGGTGAAGTTTGGACTGGTTCATCTGAACAACTTTATGGGCGACGAGAACTATCAATTCAAAATAGATTTCTGACACATAATGACGGTTTTCTTGCCGAAAGTATTGGATGGAGATATTATAATCATTACAAACAACGATGGTCGCTATATGAATTAGAAACCAAATGGCAACCACAATTAGATTTAGGCGATCCAGTATCTATCAAACAACTTATTCGCGTGCTCGCCGATTATACTATTGGTATCATTCGACGCATTGAAATTGATATGACAGATTTTTACATGCGACTTACCATAACAACACGTCCATCCTTAGATATTCCCACCATTTATGACGCATAATTATTTTCTTGACAGCAATACGAAATTATGTTATAATAGTGAAAATGAGAAAAGTAAAGAGAACATTTTATATTGACGAGAAGATAGCTGAATTGCTTAGAGAGTATGCGTATATAACACGCAAACCGATGAGTAAAATAGTTGAAGAAGCAATCGAGTTATTAGAAAGAGAATTTAAAAATTATCTTGAAAAATGCAAAGACAAAAAGGATACTATTCTATCGTGAAACGTCTGGTATTGGCGATGTTTGCATGATGGTTCGCGCTATTGAGTTGACCAGGCTAAAGCATCCTAATACTGAGATAATTGTTCAGACGCGGTATAACGAGTTACTGAAATATCATCCAGCTATTGACTATTATGCGGATTTGAATACTATTGTTGAAAATGTCAATGTTCGGATTGATAATAGTTTTTATTGTGCTGAGTACGAAGCAAAACATACTCCGATTTTATCAATATCGCGCCATCAATTATTTTGTGAAAATACTGCAAAAGTATTAATTGAGCATGGTTTGGAACCTATTGAGTATGATGGCAAACCACAAAGTCTTTATATATCACGCGAATTGAATGATTGGACGCAAACAATTATTAAAAATACGGTACGTGATGATAGTATTCCAATTGGCATTTTTGGAAAAAGTAAAGAGCGTTGGAAAACTTATCCACGAATTCGGGACTTAATAAAACTACTTTTAGCAGATAAGCAATTTACACTGTTTTATTTTGACGATAAAGAACAATTACCCATTTGGAATGTAAATCAATTTATCGGGTACTCATTAGATAAGGTTGCGGCATTAGTATCTCAAATGGCGTTGATAATTTCACCAGATAGCGCTGGTTTACATCTCGCAGGAAGTTTCAATGTCCCAATGGTTGGTATCTTTGGTCCTACGAATCCGTTATTATTGATAGCAAATTATTTTCAAGCATCATGGGTGCTTGTCAAGTGTCTTTATCATCCATGCGGATATAATTTTTGCAAAGAACTTAGATGCCTAAATTCAATCAAACCTAAACAAATTTATGGGATGTTAAAAAAAGAGGGTAATTATCAACCTAAGATGCCTAATATTAGTAATTGTACCGCCCCAAAAATAAAATCAACGATTAAACCAGTTATGTTGCCAAATAAGCCAGTATTAGAAGGTATGGAAACATGCAAAATGATAAAATCCAACTCAAAACTCCAAAATGGTTGGCAGATAAAATCAGAAAGCAAATTATCGAAAATATCCCAAGAAAAGATAATGATTGTGCGCATGAAAGGTATTGGAGATGTTTTAATGACCTGGTTCGGGTTAGAAGTTCTTAGAAAAGAGAATCCCGATGCCCATATTACTTATGTTACTTCGTCGAATTGTTCAGAATTATTCTACGGACAAGACGGTTTAATTGACAACGTTTATGTATCAGCATGGGATTATGAACCGAAAGGGATACCAAGATTACCAACTGAAATTAGAAATATTCCGTGTGATATTCTGATAGATTTAACAAACCGGATAGATTTTCATGATACTATTGAAAAAAGTCTTGGAGACCGAAAACTCTTACATACTTCACCCAGAGCCGATAATTTCGCTAAACTGCTTGGTGTTAATCTTGATGGTAACATTATTCAAAGGAATCTTAAAATATCTGAAGAAATAGATGGGTGGGCTGACAACATTTTAACAGATGCCTCCTCAAGATATTTGAATAAACCAGAAGTATTTATGCAACCTAAATCGTTTATCTGTTGTCAACTTGACGCAAAGGGCGCAACAAGAAACTGGCATATTGATAGATGGATACAACTAAGTAAACTATTGGTAGAAAAAGGTTATGGCGTAATATGGTTTTCAACAACCCCAGAACATCGGTATTTGAAATTAGAAGGCGTGCTGAATTTAGCATGTCAAACATCTTTATCCCAAATGATAGCATTAATGAACAAATGCCAATATGCTATCTCGACTTGTTCTGCATCAATCCATATAGCACACAGGTTACCGAAAACTATCCCTATCGGCATATATGGAAGCACGGACTACAAACTGCTTGCGGCATATTATGATGATTTGATACCAATAACAAATTATAATTTACCATGCGCGCCTTGCGCTGACTGGGGGCATGAATGCCTGGGAATGCCGGGGGCACCGTGGTGTATCAATCAGATTAGTCCCAATAAGGTTTTAAATAAAATAAATGAACGAGAAATTGATAACTGATTATGACAAAAGCACTGTGAAGCGATATATGAGTTTGTACGGGCCTGGTTGGTGCCAATATTACGAAATATTGTATGATTTAGTTATTAAATATGGGACTGAAAATGAATATATTATAGAAATTGGATGTTGGGAAGCTGGAAGTACATTAGCATTAGCGTTTGCCTCGCAATATAAAGGCTTAACTAAACCAATTATAAGTATTGATATAAGAGGCAGAATAAACATGCTCCTTACAGAATTTGTTAGGACTGTTCGCTTTGATGAACAGGTAACCATAATGCTCGCCGAACATCATATTGCAATGTCAGGAATTGGCGAAAAGATAGTTAGCATTGTAACAAAATCTGATTGGGCGATTGATTTTTTACGGGATAAAAAGGCTTGTGTTGTACTTATTGATGGACTACATGGCTTTGGACCTACCGGAAACGATATTATAAATTATGGTAGTTTGTTAATTCCTGGTGGAGTTATTGTATGTCACGATTATGGCCAGATTGAGGTCGGTTGTACGAAAGCAATTAACCAATTTGTTCGTGATTCCTTGTTATATACTGATTTTATATTCGATGAAATGACAGCTTGGGCAAAAAAATATGATGAATCCATTCAGCAAATATATCAAAAAACGGAATAAGTTAATTCTTAATGTCATCACTTTAAATCGAGCGGAAAAATTGGAAAAGCTACTTTCAAAATGTTATGGGCATTTCGACGAAATGCGTGTTTGCGATGGTGGCTCAAGTGATAATACGATAGATATTTGTAAAAAATATTCTTGCAGAATCGCTGAACGGCAATGGGATGATAATTTCGCTGCTCAGCATAATGTCCTTTTAGATTTGGCTTCACCAGGCGAAAGAATATTTATTTTAGATGATGATGAGTATCCCTCTGAACAACTTCTTAAACGACTGCCTACCTTATTATTAGATTATGATGACTATAATCAGCTTTATATTCCTAATATTTTAGTGTTGAATGATATTCCTTTATTTCCATCAGTTGACGAATTTATCCGTAAGGTTAAGGAAGAAGGACATGAGCAATTTTGCAAGCAACTATACGTCATATATCAAAATGGTATTCAGATGGATGGTAATTGTCATTGTGGATTAATTGGCAATGAATGGAAACCGTTAAAAATAGCCGAACCAATTATTCATGATAAAACTACATTAAATCTCATCTGGGGATATATTTACCAATCGTTTATTCGCCCTGACCAGCATGGTATAAGTGAAAAAGATGGTAACTTGTTGCAGGAGTTGTTTCATAAAGAACATATATTTACGACACAACAACTCCAAAACTATTTAGATGGTGATATATCTGAGGAATTAAAAGACCTTTTCATTACCTGGCAACATCCTAATAATGGTGAACTCAAAAGATTTTTCCAATACTATTTTTTAGCTAAACATCCCAAAGAATATCTTAAAATAAAGAAGCTCGTGTATGACGAAACTATTGCAAGTTATATTCGAGATATAAGCGGTTATGACGCTAACACCTGGTGGGAATGCGGTATTGAATATTTATCGACAAAACATTTGTCTTCTATATTACAACAGGAATTTGGTTGGCGTTATCCCGTTTCATATCTTAATCAATCAATATCTATACCAAATCCTCAAGATACTGTTGAATGGTGGGAAACTGATGAGATTGTAAACGCTCAATTAATACCAGGTGATTATGATACTACTTCATTAGTTGAGATGATAAGAAATTGGTGTGCGCAATATGGTGTTGCTGATAATGCTGCTATATTAGAAATTGGTAGTGGCGGTGGAAGATTACTTATGAGTTGGGCAGCTTTCAGTACATCTGATAACAAAAATTTTGTAGTAGAGGGTGTTGAACATTCCAAGCGAATAATGGAAAATGCTAAGGGGAAATTGCCCGATATCACAATGTATAATATGTGCGCAACGAAAATGAATTTTGTTAATAAATATGATGTTGTTTATACTTGTGCAACTTTACAGCATAACTCTGAGCACAAAAAGAAACTAATTTTAAATAATATTTACCGTGCATTAAAAGATAATGGTTTATTATGGCTTGTTAATGAAGGAACATTAAAATCAGATGACATACATAAATTATCGCATCCATGTTATGCATCTGGAATGGAGGGAACAGCAATTTGGTGGATTGGACTTATTTCTAATTATGGTTTTGAATTATTATATTATGAACATGGTAGTTATGTATGGAGGAAGTTATAATGAAAGTGGGAATAATAGGGACAGGACAGGCTGGTAGATTACATACTATGTGTTATAAAAACATCCCTGGTACTGATGTTGTTGCTGGAATGGATATTGATAATAGCAAAGCAATAAAATGGGGGGATGAGCATGGAATAGCGAAAATTTATACCGATTACTTAGAGATGATTCATAATGAGGAATTAGATATTGTGAGCATTTGCACATTTTCTCCCTCACATTGCGAAATAGTATCCCGAATTATTGAGCAAGGTATCGTGAAGGGTATCATTTGTGAAAAACCAATGGCATATACGTTGGCAGAAGCAGACCAGATGATTGAACTTAGTAATAATACAAATATCAAATTGTTTGTAAACATTCAACGTCGGTTTAGTGACCATCACCAAAGAACAAAAATAAGCATTGATAATGGGGATATAGGAAAATTATGTGAAATATATATAAGTATGTATGAGGACTTTTTTGATTATGGACCGCATTTCCTTGATATTATGAGGATGTATGGAGGAGAAGTAGAAGCTGTTTTAGGACAAATTGGAAATATTCCTAATCAAAAATGCGGGAAAGGTTATTATCCTGCAATGCCAGTAATAGGAACATTCAAGTTTAAAAATGGTTGTTATGGCTTTATTGAAACAATTACACAGAATGGAATGTTTCGACTTGTGGGTGATAAAAAGGAGATTATTCTAAAATTAGATGATGGAACTGGCGGTTGGGAGAAAGCATTTAATTTAATGGTAAATGATATAACAAATAATACAAATAATTCTCCAAGTACGGCTTTAAATGGTAGAAAAAATTTAGAGTTAATATTAGCAGTATATGAATCGGCAAGACAATCACGCGAGATATTTTTACCTTTAGAATTAAAAAGAGAACATCCTTTAGACTTGATGCATGATAATAAACTTGCAGGAATAAATAATCAATGCAAAGCATTGATTGAAGTCTTGGAAGATGAGCATTTTGAGGCAGGAGAATATTCTGAGGCAATGGAACATTTTCTAAAGATATTGTTTGTTTTTGCCTGTAATACAAAAGACTGTACGGTTGAACTTGGTTCCGGAAAGTTTAATTCGACTATGGCACTTGGTTTAGGAAGTCAAATAACAGGCGCGGAGTTTTTTTCAATAGACATGCAAGATAAAAAATCAGAAGGTGAGCAAAAGTTATGTAAATATGGCATTAATTGTAAGTTTATTCACAGTGATAGTATTATTGCTGGTCAGGAGTGGGATGGACGTACTATTGACTTATTATATATAGATACCTCACATACTTACGAGCAAACACTTGGAGAATTGGAAACATGGTGGCGATTTGTAAAAATTGGGGGTTTCATCATTCTACATGATACCTCCGCGTACGATGATGTCAGTGCTGCTATCTGGCAGTTCACAAAAGGTAAAACTGATTGGATATTTTTTAATATACCAATATGTGCTGGATTAGGTATTTTGTGGCGTATAGATAACACACATTTTGAAAGTGAGAACGTTTTAGATACCGGATTAAATAGACTTATTAGTTCTGTTCACGCACTAACCTCAGTTATAAAAGATATAGTGATAGACGCGGTAGTAAGTTCACCGATGCCCGAAGCGAGTTTTCGGCAACCGCTCGTTTCCTGCCAACCAATAAATAAAGGTAAAATTTTAATAGGATTTGATGGCATATATGTTTCACAAGATGGTGCATATGGATCTCGAGGACGTTATGCTTTATATATGGCTGAAGCGTTGAAATCAGTGGGTTATACAGTCCATTTATATGCCATGCATTATCTTTGGAATTATAGCACAATAACTCAATCAACTACATCTGGGAAAACAGATTATGATACTTATGATAGGATTATAGCTTTCTCTGACCCCGATTTCAAAGATTATACTGATGAAATGGGTGAACACTTTAAAAATATTGATTCAGAAAAGCTCTATTTAGTAACCCATACAGATCGAGTTTTCTCGCTAATAGATGAAATACAATGGTCGCACATAATAACATGGGAAATGAGTTGTGCTGATTTGCTCAGGAATAAAGGCAGAATAGAGGAAATTGATACCTGGTATCCAGCGTTAAAGATTGTAGAGGAACAAGAAAAAAATCTTGTGATTGCTACTGTAAGATATGCCCAGGATGCACATAGAACATTCAAAATATTTTCCACTATTCATAAAGATTTTGACTTTAAATTTTATGCTTTGGCAGGTCAATTTTTGACACAGACATCTGAAGGAATTGATAGTTATATGATGCTGCAGGGATCCGAGTTCATTGATGTCTTACCAAAATGTCCTTATCCAACCTTTTTAAAAATGTTAAGTAAAGCTGTACTTTATGTTGAACCAACAATTAATGCTCCGATATGGACGCCGGCTGAAGCAGTTATGCAGAAAGCAATGGCGATACGTCCAGAAGGAAAAGATGAATATTTTATTGGTAAAAATTTATTGAGCATACAAAATTTAGATGATGAAAATGAACTTTTGTCAGTAGTAGATAAATTTAAAAATATTACAGGGGAATATTTACCTTTAATAGATGAGATACGTCAAACTTTTGATTTCCGAAAACAACAAGAACGATTATTAGAAATTTTGCATTTATGAAAATAGTATTAATCCAACCACCACAAAACAGAATATCAAATGATAGATTAGAGCCGCCACTTGGGTTGATGTACCTTAGCGCAATATTAAAGCAAGATGGGCACGAAGTTTTTATTTTGGACTTTTCCGGTGGATTTCAACATCAGATACCTGAAACCGATATTTATGGTTTTAGTACATTTACACCATCATATAGTTGGAGTTTAGCCAAACGTGATGAGGTTAGAAAGCAATATCCTGATAAACTAATAATTGCTGGTGGTTGCCATGTATCGGCATTGCCACAAGAATGTCAAAAAGATTGGGATGCAATTGTTGTGGGTGAAGGTGAACTTGGGATAAAACAAGTGATAAATGGTGAAACTGGTCTCATCTATGGAAAACCAATAGATTCTATACCTTTGCCGGACTATGATAGTATTGATATTAATTCTTATACCCGACTAGTTTGTAATGAGAAATCACTTAGCGTATTATCATCAAGGGGATGTTATTATAATTGTGCTTTCTGCAATTCAATCATTATGGGATGTGGTAATCGGGTACGTCTTAGATCGCTAGAAGCTATTGCTGATGAAATACGATATCTGCAAAATCGTTTTGGTATTAAAGCAGTAAGATTTGTAGATGATTTATTTGCTTGTAATGAACTTCGAGTTGAAACAATAACACAAACATTATTACCATTAGGAATCACATATAGATGCCATTGTAGGGTAAATTTATTCACTAAAAAAATGGCGGAACAATTAAAAAATAGTGGATGTGTACATATAGCATTTGGGGCAGAATCCGGGTCGGATAAAATACTGGGCTATATGAATAAACATCAAACAGCTAATGATATAAGACGTGCAATTGGACTTGCAAAAGAAGCAGGAATAGCCGTTCGTTGTTACTTAATAGTGGGATTTCCAGGTGAAACATGGGATACAGTAACCGAAACCATAAATCTTATGTTAGAGTGCCAACCTGACGAAATATTGGTATTTGCGCCTATTCCATTCCCAGGCACAGCATTATACAATAATCCAAGCAAATATGGAATTAGAGAATTATCTAAAAATTTTGATGATTACATGCAGATAGAGACAAATAAAAAAAGCAATTATCTTTTCTCTCATTCTACTGCAACTGCACAAGAGATAAAAGAAATGAGAGAATATGTTATTGAGCGATTAGCAAGTATAAGGTGGGTATCATAACGTCCAGAGAAACAAAAAGTAAAACTTATTCAAGCGTTCGAGGAGGATTTAGCATGAACATAGCTGCATATATGTACCTTATTCGTGGCGAAGAATATAAGTTTCCATACCGAGAATGTGTAAGAAGCATACTTCCTTTTTGCGAAAGCGTGCATGTGCTAATTGACCCACGTTTCGCAGATACGATGTCTGTAACAGAAAAGTTGAAAGCAATTTCATCTAAAGTCAGAGTATATATTGAAGAATTAGAACTTGATAATCCCGGTGTTGATGGTGTAGCAAAAGCAAGGGCGCGGGAATTAGCTTCTGAATCTGGTGCCGATTGGCTTATCCAAATGGATGCTGACGAAATATTCCGTGATTGTGATATTCCTAAAATTGAGCCGTTATTACTAGAAGAAGGAAAAGATAGCGATATTATTTCCTGCGGACAGATAAATTGGTTCAATGGCAATCATATTAAGATAGATGCACCTATTACTAAAGAAAGATTTTCAAAAAATGTAAAATACATTACGCATGGAATCCCTGTTCAATACCGTCAAGAACGAGATGATGGATTATTTTGGGTGGAACCAGATGCGTCTACTGACGGTGCTGGATATATTGATATGGGAGGCAATTCACTATCAGGTGGGGATACAACACCTACTGATAAATCAAGGATATTTGTTAGCATTATAGGCGAAAAGGTTTATGTTTCGAATGAGTTCGTTACAAGTCTTAAGAATGACATGTGGGTACCTCATTATTCATGGTATTCAGTTCCTCATCGTTGGCTCAGGGAAAAAACGTGGAATTACTTTTGGGGAATATTAAGAGGCAAATATGAAAATCTCAAAGATTATGAGACCGCTGATGGTAAAAGTATAGACTTCTTTGCGTTGTCAAAATTACGAACACCTAAAAGTTATTATGAACCAATTACTATTGAGATGCGCGGCAATAAAATAGTATATTGCGACTGGATAAGACATCCACAAGTGATGGATAAATGGTTGAATATAGTTTCGCCATATATTTATGGTACAAAGAAAACGAAGTTATATAAACCGAAATTTTCGGTATGGAATTGGTTCTCTAAAAACGATGTTGTTTTTGAATAATCTTTGGTTTCTTAACTCTTTTTCAAAAAAAAAAAAATGACCAAACGACCATAGGCAAAATTCCTTTTTTGAAATAAAATTCGGATTTTGTCTATAGCAGTTTGGTCATTTTTTTTTTTTGAAACTTAGTCAAAGACTAATTAACGTTTGTTAGACAACTTTCTTTCATTCATTAGTTCATCTTCCTATTTATAACTTTCTTTTGCTCGACGCATGTCCTCTGCGTCCATCTCATCCGACCACACCCGAGCCTTCCACTGCTCGAACATCTGCTCTACCTTCTCCTTGCTGAACTCAACGCCGGACGCGTACCCCTTGCAGTACATGTCCTCATATCCATCGCCGCGGGCTTGTTCTTGTATTCTTCCCATCACCGCTGCAGCTGAATGTAGCAATTCTACTATTGAATCTATTAGCAGAACCGGGTGGAGTAGGTCTTGCTCACTGGACAAACTCATTGATTATCACCTCCTTTTTCCAATATTTCTAATTCACTGGCTTGTACCCAACTCCAGCCATTGGTCGAGTACACATTCCAGCGTAAGACTACTTTTTCACCATCAAGAACAACTTCGCATTCATGGGTTTCAATGAAATTAATTAGCATCACTGGCTTGTTTATGCAGTGTTTGAAAACTGCAGTATTCCCTACCTCCAACTGACTCATTTCTTAACTCTCCTTTTTGGGACTTCTACGTATATGTAGTAGCCCCAGAGACTTATTTCAAATCCCCACCAACTTAGTTGCCTGCCATTGTAGATATAAAGGTAGGGCTTTTTATAGCCCCAGTAACCGTAACGAATTCTCATATATCATCCCTCCTAAAACTGATTTGTATAGCGACTACCAGCCGCCACACCCGACAATCGGCATAAAGGTATTCTTGCCAATAAACCGGCCGGCGTCGGTTTTTCCAACACCAACTTATGCCCTTTGCTTTGCTGACCTGGTTCATCCAAGCCCATCCAAAGCAAAGGCGTTTTTTAAATAGTTTGATTGCATGTGCGTTTCTTTTCATATTTCCTCCAAGAGAAATGAGCGTATTTGGGACAACTCTTTGGTTGGGAACAAACGGCTCGTCGCATCCTTTTTATAGAAACAAGTCGTTATTTTCCCGACTGTTACTTTCCAATCGCCCTTGCAAAACCTAAGTCTTCCGCCCGTTTGAACCAGTTTCCCCATGCTAAATTATTTTTGTTGCTTTTACACCAATTCCGAAAGTTCTTGTAAAAGCAACAAGACATTATTTAGGCTATCTAATTAAGCGATAGACGCATAGAAATACTAATCTGACACTCCATACATAGGGGTAGTATTTCTATGCGCCTTAAATCGCTTATGCTAAATTTATTCTTCATTCATCTGAGTTATCGCCTTTTTAAGTTCAGCGTGAAGATTTTGCATTCCCTCAAACGTATGAAGTTTTAGCATCATTCCGTTGAAATCAAGTCGAAACGGATTCGGCTTAATACCATCCACCAATCGACTTAACCGGTCATCCAGAATTCCGATAGTATCTATGACTTTCACTTTTGATAACGTTTGGTATCCGATTCCGCTTATTTCCAAAGAAAAGTCTCTTCCTTTTGGACTAACCTCAAAACTCATTTTTTCACCCCCTTTCCGATAATTTCAACTATTAGCGTTTGGTACGGTTTTCCATCGCGTTTAATGTCGACTTCGTAATAGATTGTGTCCGGCCCGTCGTCACCCCATTTTTCGATATCAAAAGTCAACAATCCATTATCGAAACCGAAATCGTGATAATAAGCCTCAATCCAGCAGTTAGCGAAATCTTTTGCGGATTCTAAAGCGTTATTTTCATCTTCCATTGCAGTACTTTCTTTCGCTTTTTCTTCATCTATTTTATCTTTTTCATCCGACCACGACTTCGCTTTGAAATCGTCGAACATTAAATCTTTCAAGAATATTTCGTCGAGAAAGTTATGTTCCGAACTCATTCTCTTCACCTCCATTAAACTATTTATGATAAATGTATTCATTATCATAATCTACGGTTTCGTCAAAGATGCGCCGAATTACTTTCTCAATGCTAACTTTAGTTGCTAATGCTTTAGCGCGATTCTCAGCATCTATGATATGCAAACTGCCAGCGATAATTTGCGGCAGCTCGCTGAATATTTCTTCTTTAGCTACATCCCATTCGTTATTATCGCGCCGTTGAAATAACCAAAATGATTGCATTTAAGTCCTCCCTTCTTTTTTTTATTCACTTTACGATCTCTGCCCCTAAGTGAAGAGCTAACACCAATACCAGTATAGAATTAGTTGTAGTTCATCAATCTTGAACTCTAATCCTAAGTCAGCCAGTATTCGTTGGCTTAGAATGAAGTCCGAATCGAACCAGCCATACACGAAGTGATTATATTGCTGACGCAGCTTCTTGCCGTGCATCATAGACATCCATTGATATTCATCCTCTCCTACTATGGGGATAACCTCATAGCCCGCTTTATCTTTAGGCATTCCGAAAGCATCCGCCAGAATGTACAGGACTGTCCAACTGCCACCGCTAAGGTGTGAACGGTTATAATGGTTAGGTGGTATGACTCCTATTACATTGGGAAAGCCAAAGACAGGTTGATAAACGAAAACGTCGTAGTAGCACAACTTTCGAGGCTTTTCTCTATCTTCAAAATCCATGCACTCTAAATCTTTAATCTCTTCAATTGTATAGTGCGGGATTTCGCTCCAGAATAAATCGTCTTGTGTACCATAGAAGGAAGATACACGTGCATCAGTTAGTTTTCCGTTACTATCAATCTGCAAATTATCTACTCCGATGATAGTTATTAAATGCGGTCTTATTCCCATTTTAACCTCCTTGAATACTAGGGCGTGTTGACGAATTATTTGTCGATTAAATTGTAGCCCAAGATTCTATCTTGGTTCGCCGTTTGGGGCCAAGTTAGAAACTTGGGCTACGAACGCCTTTCCCTGAATTCGTCAACAGAGCATAATATTATTGATTGATTTTTCCATGTAGTTGCTTATTGCTGTACTGGTAATTGGTGAATACCTTCTAATATTTTCGTCTATCTGGGTTTTATTTTGAAGAATACCAGTCCAGGTATCTCTAATACTACAAAGGAATTTATAATCCTTATATCCATTAGTAATCTCGCCCCAAATCACTATTTTTACTTTAGCTATTTCTATTACTTTATACTTAATCCATACGCTATCATTTTCTGGTAGCGCTATAATACTTACTCCACTTTCTTTCAAGAAATCAATATTTTTGTTGCTTTGACAACCATTCCGAAAGTTAGTGTCAAAGCAACAAGACATTGTTTTCTGATTCTTGTAGATTAAATCTTGTTCTGTAAACATTTTAGTTTTCTCCTTTCAATTTTTCCAAATATTGTCTCAACCAGCGAATGAATGCTGGTGTTTTGACATAAAAAGTATATTTCTTCTTTATTGCTCTTTTTCGTACTAAAGTCGAAATTAGTTTCTTTATGTCTGGGCGCTCTAATCCTGTAACGTCTATTAAGTCAGAAATTGTTAATTGCTGCGCATCGGCAATATAACTTATGACTTCCTTCAATGCCGACGCTCCGCCTATCGGTATTTGTAAACCAGAAATGACTTGCTCGATCTCTGTTTCTGACAAATTCAATTCTTTTTTCTGAGCTTCCGAATAGATGTCGTAAGCCATTGACGGTTTATTGTATATTGTCATTAAAAAGTCCCAAACGAATTTAACGTGCTTGGGTAAAACTATGATTTTCTCATAAGTTTCATCAGTTGAAAACACTCGCGCCGCTATCGCAACCGCTAACCGCGCTACTTTTATTCTTTGTTCTGCCGGTTCAACTAATGGGATAACAGAAGTATATCTATCTGATAAGTCTTCTGAAACGGTTAAGATACAATTTACTGATTCTTCTGTTATTACTATATCGTTAGCTTTTCGTGACCATGCCCACAAAATTAAATTTCTGCATAACTCGGAAGTATAGATATGAGTTATCATACTTTCTGATACCTGATTTATGGTAGATAATGGTATTTCGCCGGATGCAGCAGTTACAGCGAAGTCAAGCCTAGCTATATCTTCGGGGCGTCCAAATAATTCTTTTACCGCGTAGATACCTTGTGAGTAGGTATTCAATGGGTTTTCGCTTCTTGGGTTTGATTGCCAAATGATACGAGTGCGAGAGTATGTTCGTTCTGTTTGTACCTTAATAAGTTCCGCGATGCCTTCGCTACGCATGCCTGATAACGCGGCTATTTGTTCGACATTTAATCCAGAGGCTTCGTCAATTATTAATAATCGTCTATCATTGAGTGGCCATTTTCCCCACGTCAGAATCCATCTGTTCTGACTTTGTTGGAGTCCGCCGATTAGTCCAGCGAGAGTTGTGTGTTCAGCGTCGAACATTTCGCCGAGTTGATAGTGTTTTATCAATCGTTCTGCACTCTGAGTTTTTCCGCAACGGGTATCACCAAGTATTAGCGCATCTACCCACCCGCGTTTAACGTAATCTTCCGCAAACTTAAACCTCAGAACAGAATGATATGCAAGGTCGTAAGCTGTCAGTAGGTCTCGTCTACCAAAGATTTTCGTAATATTCTGTTCTATATCCGCATGAATAATATCAAATTTTTTTGATACTGATTGATCTTCCGGAACTTGAAAGATTTCAAGTTGTTTGCCTATCAACGGAGTCATCATAAATGATTCCATACTATCTTTCGCAGGAGTAGCTTCGGTAAGGAGATGTGTTGCATATTGATTCTTCGGGTTCGGTAGAGTGTAGCCAACCATCGAATATGATGTATTGCTTCTAATACCATGCCCGCGATAGTAAGCAATACGAACAACGTATTCGTGGTCATCGTCTGTGAAATCCAGTTCAGGAATAAGTCGAATTTCTTCGATATTCATTGCTTCCGTAACGTCAAGCTGCCATTTGGCGCAGTCGGTTAAGATTTCTGCTTGCGTTCTGATAATACGACGCAATTCCATATCTGAACAGTTTACCATTTGTAAGATGGTTTTATGATTTAGATCTAATTCTAATTCATATTCACCCGCTGTTTGCATGAGTAGACACTTTGTGCATTTCTTCTCCGAACCCATATTTACTTTTTCGCAAGTTAGTAAAACAGTTTTCGGTATCAGGTATGGTGCCAAATCCTTGCCAGCAACCATTACGTTAAAATGAATTTTCTTTTCATAATAGTCGCTATGCGATGCTTGATATAATGTAGTTTCGGAAATAGTTTCATCAGTTTTTGGTTGTTTCTTTTCATACTTATAAACAGTTGCAGTTTTTATTAAATTATCAAAGTCATCTTTGGTGTGTCCCAAAGATGTAATATAATCCGTAAAATCTGCGTCTGCGGGTTCCGCAATCGGTAGATGAATGATATAGACCTCCGATGCAACATTGATAAGGTATTTGG
>Ga0209986_10000760_pt1 | contig 31625 bp, 33 predicted proteins | sample BlataG_FD_183168 | JGI IMG/M metagenome (GOLD analysis project Ga0209986, IMG submission 183168) | Deep subsurface microbial communities from Black Sea to uncover new lineages of life (NeLLi) - Black_00105 metaG (SPAdes) (version 2) | ecosystem: Environmental > Aquatic > Marine > Oceanic >...
GCCCACACGCTCGCATATTTCATTGTTTTTCTCACACTCTTGGCATTTTCGCCTCTGTCCAATGTTTCCTCCGTTCGTTACTGGTTTTCAGACCATCCCACAAGGGACTTTTCGGCTAGCTTTCTAGGCGCACGCCATAGAAAAATGCTCCGCGAAGACTTTTAACATATTTCAGATCCACTCGGCGAAGGTCGGCATGCTCTAGATGAGCTCCCTGAAGTTCGCTTTGCCACAGGCTATTTACTTGAAGGTGAGCCCATTTCAAATTAGCCCCCTGAAGGTTAGCTACCGCTACATAGGCACCCCGGAGTTTGGCATGAGATAGGTTTGCCTCCTGGAGATTGGCTCCCTCCAGGTTGGCTCTTGGGAGGTGAGCTCCCTCCAAGTTAGCCTCTCGGAGGTTGGCAAACCTCAAAGAGATGCCCTTGAGGTCCGGTGCCCTCCACGACCACTTTGGCATTGCCTCAGGGTTTACTTTTCGCACCTGCTGCAACTCCGCCTGGATTGCCTCAGAGCTCAAGTCGATCTCTGAGAGGTCCTTGCCCGAAAGGTCAAGCCCCTCAGGCCCGCCGTTCTCCTCGATTAGCTTCAGTATCTCTTCCCTGGTGTACTCGCTCAACTTGGTTCCAGTCCTCCCTTAAGTATCCGCACCACGCCAAGGCTATGCATTATGCTTCGCTCCAAGCTAGCGTGCTTTCCAACCTGGAAAACGCCTGCTTGAAATCCTCGAAGTATTGCTCAACAACAAAGGCGTACCTTCTGCCATCCCACCCAACGCCGATACCGCGGTCGTGACTGGTTGTTGCAATGATGCAATGCTTCTTAATGTAGTATTCATGGACTAGGCCACAGCGCAAATCCCCGTAGACATCATGCTTGGCATTGAATGCCTTGTACTCAGGCCCGAGTTCATCAAAGAACGAGTTGAAATTGGATTTGGCTTTGCCCCACGAGAAGTCGCCACTTCTTAACCCGCCAGCAAACTCCGTATAGCATAGAAGCCCCAGGGCCGCCAAAAAGTTGCCACCACCTGTTGTGATACGCAATTCTTTGAGCACCCGTCGTTTCTCCTCACACTGTGAGGCTCTCGCCAACTCAATCTCCCTCTGAATATCGGAGAAGATGAAGTTCTTCGCTTGCAGAAACAGTTCCTTGTTCATCTGGCCTCCTTGACGAGGTACAACAGGACCCCCGTCTGTCATGCACTGCTGCCCTTGCCGTACTGATTTATGGGATAGATACACTACGGACTATGTCCTCAAAGTGCTTATCCCGCAATTCCAAACCGCGTTGAAATGTCCCGGGGTCACCCCCTGGATAGCACACCCAAGCAACTGTAACTGTTCCCAACCGCCCCCCATCAAGAAAGCATCTTAGTACTCGTGTCCAGGGCTGCTCTTCGCGGTTCCGATACCTGTATTCAAAGACAGGCCGACCATCCAAAGGATATTCTTGAAGTATTTCGAAACCCTCGTAATCAAGATATTTTGCGTACAGGGCCACGGCCAAGTCTTCCTTCCAATCTTCATAGGGCCTGGGTTCCTCGCTTATGCCGAATAGATGGCCTTGGACGGTAAGGACAGCCAACCCAGAAGCAGGTTCCAGTGCAACATACTTCCGTTCCTGTTCTTGTACCGCCCAGCCCTTAGGGTACTGAAATTGCATTTCTTCCCCACGGTACCAGATTAGACCTGGTTTAGGCATGGGAGTTGCTATGTTTGAGGCTCCACAACCTGCGCTGAGCAAGCTCAGCAATCCCAAGGGCACTAGTAGTTTGCCACTGGTTGCCCTCACTTTTGTCCCCCACTTAGCCTAGGATAGGCATTAGAACGTCGCAATGAGCTGCAACAAGAAGCCAACCACGAACAGCACTGCACCCACCGCAAGGGAGCGCCCGCGGATACGCTCGTCGTCGGCCAATAACCGCAGTAAGGGCCGTACCACTTTATCCTCCAATGCCCACGCTCCTGAGAGCATCAGCCGAGCTGCGACCATCACCAATGCCAGCGCTCCCGCCACCTCCAAAGCCGCCCATAATATTCTCAGCCAATGTTCTCTCCAACTCAGTACCAATGTAATTAACGCAAACGGTGCTGCTGTTACCATGCTAGACACCCATGCTAACGCTATCACTGCCGCTATCGCTAACATCAGCGGCAAATTTCTCAGGCCTTGCTCGACCCGCCCCTCCAGCGCCCTCAGCCGCTCCTCTCCCAATATCTCCGGAGCTGCGAGCCAGAACGCCAGAGATTCGAGCATTATACCCACGCGGTTGACCCACGGTCTGACCAGTTCCCATTCCATTGTCCAAGCCCTTTTGTCCTCTTTTCAGCCTCACCCACAACGCCACCAGTCCCGCAGCTCCGGCCAGGGCCAGGGGCCAGTAGCCCAGGACGGCGGGCAGCAGCACGCACAACGCGATAGCTAAAAGCCAACTTATTCGCAGGCTATGCCGTCGTCATCCCTATCGAGGCGGTGTATATCCCCGCGTCCCAATGATTTGCAGTACTCATAGCAAGCCTGGGCCTCAGTAGGAGTACCGAAGTCCGAGCAGTTATAGTTATCGCCTGAACAGTCACAGACCGCAGCGGGTGGTGGTTGGGTAGGAGGCAAAGGCGTCGCAGTGGGCGGTGGCAGAGGCGTCGGCGGGATAGGTGTAGGGGTTGCCGGTACAGGTTTTGGTGTTGGGGTAGCTTTCACAGATCTTGGAGTTGGAGTAGCTTTCACGGGCGTCGGAGCCGCCGTCGTGGGCTTCGGTTGGCCTGCCCGCGCGCCCGTCACTATGGCTACTGCCCTTTTCGGGACTTCTGCCAACCGCATATCTAAGCCCATCATGCAGGCCACGTCCAATACCGTCACAAGAACCGCCAACACGACGAGGACGGCGATAGCATACATGACTTTCTCTCCGCTAGTCATCGGAGCCTCCTTACTGCAACTTGCCTCTTTTCACCCTCCACGCCAGCACCGCCAGCCCGCCCGCGCCAGACAAGGCCAGCGCCCAGCCTGTCACAGGGTGCAATGGAAATCGTAATCGTCGCGACAAGCAAGGCTTTTGACAACTATTATGCCAATTGCCTATTCAAGAGCCGTATTCTGAGATGAAAATGGCCTACGCCTGTGTCATTGCGAGCGCAGCGAAGCAATCTCCTGGCCCAGGTGAGTGAGATTGCTTCGTCGAAAAACCGCTCCTCGCAATGACATTTCATGGTTCTTGGAACCGCAATTGGTATTATACCACTCCTGAGCGCGGTTTGCAATGCCCAAAATAAAAACCGACCTGGTCCAAGCAGGTCGGTTTTTTGGCGGGAGCGACGGGATTTGAACCCGCGATCTTCGGCTTGACAGGCCGATATGTTAGGCCACTACACCACGCCCCCACTCAAACAAATGATAGCACAGAAACCAATTTTCGTCAAATCGCTTCAGGCGATGGGCAGCGCAGTGGTTCCGCGCAAGCCACTATGGAAATGAGAAGAGAAGCAAGGAGACACCCCTCGTACCCCCCAGGCTTGCGCTGCCCACGCCCAGCCACTTGTCCAACACCGGAGGCAAGAATAACAAGACAAGGTTGACCGTAGCGTGGCAGCTCATGCTGGCGCTCAAGCCATAGCGCTGGCACACGTAACCGTAGACAAACCCCAATAGCGCTGCAGCCACTACCACGGCAGCCAATACCGCCGGAAAGGCACTGAGGCCAGGCAGGAAGAGGACACCCTGGCCCAGGCCGTAAAGCAAAGCAGCGATGACCAGCCCTCGCTCCCGCTGCAGGAACCCTCGAAAATACAGCCCCTCGATGGGCGCAGCAAGGAGAACCAGACTCTGGAAAAGAGCTGCTTCGCTTATCAGAGGGAAAAGCCTGGCCGAGGTGCTTCTAAGGGCATCCATGGCCAACAACAGCAGCGGCAAAGAGATGACCAGGCCAACCACTGCTCCGCGCCCCAGGTTGACCAGGCCGTATTGCATGGTTATGGCCTTGCCATCGGCGTAGATCAAGCAGAACCCCAGCAACACCAGCCGAAGTAAAAGCAAGCGAGCTTCCCCCCCTAGTCGCAAGGTCCCTAAGCCAACAACAGCAAAGATCAGGAAAGTCAAATAGGGGTCGAAATTCGCCAGGCTGTATCGTTTTCTACCGCGCTTGGCCTTCACAACTGCTCCATCACCTCACGCACTACGGCCAGGGCAGCCTCGATATCGTCAGCCTCGATACCATAGTGGGTCACGGCCCGCAGGCCCCGGCCGCCGATGGCCAGCAGTTTCACCCCTCCCTCACTCAGCCTGGCCTCGAACTCAACTGGTGTCAGGCGCTCGCTCGCGAGCTCAAAGATGACGATATTGGTCTGGACCCGGTCCAAATTGATAGCCAGCCCCGGTATCTCGGCCAGGCCCTCAGCCAGGCGGCGAGCGTTGGCGTGATCTTCCGCCTGGCGATCCACCATCTGCTCCAGGGCGACGATGCCGGCCGCGGCAATGATGCCCGCCTGACGCATGCCACCACCAACTATCTTGCGGTTGCGCCGGGCCTCGTAGATGAACTCCTCGTCCCCACAGATGACCGAGCCCACAGGCGCTGATAGGCCCTTGGATAGGCAAAACATCACCGAGTCCACGTCCTCCACCAGCTCCTTGACGTCAACTCCCAAGGCCACGGCCGCGTTGAAGACGCGAGCTCCATCGAGATGGACAGCCAGGCCGTCACGTTGCGCCAGTTGGCAAACGGCTTTGGTGTACTCAGGCGTGAGGACTGCCCCACCACAGCGGTTGTGAGTGTTCTCCAGGCAGATCAACCTGGTGCGGGGAAAATGGACGTTCTCAGCGCGGATAGCAGCTTCGATGTCGGCCAGGTGCAGGGTACCGTCGGGTTGGTTGAGCACAGTACGATGGTGGATGCCACCCAGCGCCGCCGAGCCGCCGGCTTCGTAGAGCAAGACATGGGCCAGGTGGCCCACAATGAACTCGTCGCCCCGGCCGCAGTGAGTCAAGAGGGAGACGAGATTCCCCATCGTGCCACTGGCTACGTAAAGGGCTGCCTCCTTGCCCATGCGCTGAGCAGCCATCTCCTCCAACTGATTGACCGTCGGATCCTCCCCGAAAACATCGTCGCCCACCTCGGCCTGGTAGATAGCTTCGCGCATGGCAGGTGTAGGCAAGGTCACAGTGTCGCTTCGTAGATCTATGATTTTCAAGCTTCCCCCCTGTACTGATATGAGTGTGCTTCAGATGACTTAAGGGTAGTCACCCTTCAGTTCTTATGTCATTCTGAGCGACCAAAGGTAGCGAAGAATCTCGTTTTCGGCTGGCAATCCGTCACTGTAAAACTAGATTCTTCGTCGCTTCGCTCCTCAGAATCACAAATTCTCCTTGCAGTACTAGTATCTCCTGACGATAGCCCTGTAGGTCTGCGGTTGGCCGCATTGTGGGAAAAGATCTTCTCCACGAAATTGAACATTTGCACGAGATTCTCACTAACCTCGGCCAGGCGAGGGTTCATCTGCACCACAGCCACCCTGATCTCTTTCATGGCAACTTGACCCGTTTTTCCGAGGTGAGTTCTCCCGACAAACCGTCCATAGTATACACCACAATCAAGGTGCTGGTCAAAACGCAGATATTGCCAAGATTGGACGCTGGGCATGCCTACCACTGCTGGTAGCCAAGTAGCTCAGGCCAACTCTTATGCCATCATCGAAGAGGCCCTTTATCCACCGTTTCCTCGAGGCACCTGGCTATGGCCTCCTCGATCTCGATGCTCGCCGCTCGGCGGCCCTTGCTCAGGTGAGCCAGAAACTCCACGTTGCCGGCTGGCCCCTTGAGCGGCGATGCCATCAGGCCCCGCACCCCTAAGCCATGATCTAGAGCCCAACCGAGGATCTTGCCCAGGACGGCACGGTGGACTTCGGGATCCTTGACCACTCCCCCCCTGCCTACCTCTGCTCGCCCGGCCTCGAATTGAGGCTTGATGAGGGCGATGATGTCACCCGCTGGCTCGAGCCAGCCCGTGACGATGGGCAGCACTAGCTCCAAGGAGATGAAGGAAACGTCAACGGTAGCCAGGTCAACGGGCTCCGGTAGGCTCTCCAGGTAGCGCACGTTGATGCGCTCCATGACAACCACCCGCGGGTCCTGGCGCAAGCGCCAGGCCAGTTGGCCATAGCCTACGTCAATGGCATAGACCTTTCTCGCGCCCCGCTGCAGCAGACAATCGGTGAACCCTCCCGTGGAGGCCCCCACATCAGCAGCCACCGCCCCAGCCACCTGGACGGCGAAACTGTCTAATGCCGCCTCCAGCTTCAGCCCGCCCCGGCTGACGTAGGGCGGCTTTGCCCGCAGGCGGATGTCCGCGCCCCCAGCTACCTGCATCCCCGGCTTGTCCACCACCCGGCCGTCTACCAGGACCTGGCCGGCCATGATCAGCCGTTTGCCTCGCTCGCGGCTCTCGACCAGGCCCCTCTCAACGAGCAGCACATCCAAACGCTTTTTCCTCACAGCTATAGGATAGCCACAACTCGTCAAAAAGTCAAGCGAACGATAGCCTTGCGAAGGTTCGGAACTTTCGCAAGGCTCCTACGCTGATTTGCTCAGATCGCCATAATCTGGTATCATCTTGAATATCCCATTGAGCCAATGACCAAGTACCATTTGACTACCTGACCAAGGAGCACCTGACGAAATAGGACGGAATATCATGTTAATGAACCTCTTCAAAACTATGCGGCCCAAACAGTGGACCAAGAACGTGTTCATCTTCACCGCCTTGGTATTCGATGAAAAGCTGTTCACACCATCACCTCTACTCAAGACCATTGCCGCCTTCATCCTATTCTGCCTCACCTCCAGTGCAGTTTATCTCATCAACGACGTGGTGGACATCGAAAAGGACCGCCAGCACCCGACCAAGCGCCTGCGCCCCCTGCCCTCAGGGCACCTGAAACCCTCGGTGGCTATCGCCGCTGCGGTGCTGATTCCCCTCGTCACCCTGCCCCTCTCTTTCCTGCTAGACCTCCATTTCGGTTTCGTCGCCCTGGCCTATCTCCTGACGATGATCGTCTATTCGTTTGTCCTCAAAAACATCGTCATCCTTGACGTGTTGACTGTAGCTGCTGGCTTTGTCTTGCGCGTAGCAGCCGGGGCGATAGTTGTAGAGGTGGAACGCTTCTCACCCTGGCTCTATATCTGCGCCACACTAGTGGCTCTATTCATCGGGATCAGCAGGCGACGCCACGAGTTGGTCCTTCTTGCGGAGAACGCCAACGAGCACCGTGCCAGCCTGAACGAGTACAGCCTTCCTCTGCTGGATGAGATGATCTCCGTCGTCGCCTCGGCCACAGTCATCGCCTACTGTCTCTACACCTTCTCCGCGCCGAATCTGCCCCCCAACCACGCCATGATGCTGACCATTCCCTTCGTCCTCTACGGCATCTTCCGCTACCTCTACCTCATCCACGTCAAGAACAAAGGTGGCACCCCCGAGGAGATCTTTCTAAGTGATCTGCCTATCATCATCGCCCTGGGCCTTTGGGCCCTGGCTGTGATAGCAGTCCTGTACTTCTTGAAGTGATGGACAGTAAAACTCTCAAAACAAAAACCTGCCGCACATCAACCGGACGGTGGCTGTTTTGTTGCCAAATGGGGCGAGATGTGGTATAAATGCATTTAGCAACCAATAAGGAGGGAAAGATGTCCGAGTTGGATCCGAAAGCCAAACTGAAACCTGACTTGAGGACTCAAGAGCCTGAACTTGACCAGGCGTCTGCTGCGGTTGCCAGAATAGTACCAACGAGCACTCAGGCAACGTCTGATGCCCTTCAGCAGGCTCAGGTTGTGAGTCTCGAATCTTTGAACGGGCCTCTTAAAAAAGAAGGGATTCCACCTGAAGCTATTGAGACAAAGGAATGCGGCATGATGAACTGTGAAATGAACCTGATCAGAATGCGATTTCGCCAGCGCATTGACAGTCTTGAATCTGACACTAAGCGTTGTTTCTGGGACATCAAAGATCCAGGTGCGCCGGGCTGCGCCTACTTCCCACCGGTCATGTATGCCTTTGCGACTATTGACTACTTCTCCAGTTACTGGGCTGGCTGGAATCAAGGCAGGCGAGGCAAGAATCAGACTGACCGAATGACCGATTTTATGAACATGTACCTTCTTTATCCTCGTAAGAACTCCCAGATAGCGATTAACTTCTGGCGACACAAACTTATGCATACGGCCGAGCCCCGAATTCTCCGAAACTCTGAGAACGATGAGGTATACAAGTGGAAAACTGGAATAAATCTTGAGCACCACATGATCTTGGTGGAAACCGGTGTGCCAAACGAATTCAGACTTGAGTTTGATCCACTTGTCCTCGTCCGCGACCTACGTGAAGGAGTGTTTGGCCCCAAGGGTTATTTCCAAGAATTACGAACTTCTAGCGACCTTCAGAAAAAGTATTGCAAGTGCTTCAAAGAAATGAACAGTTATAAGATCACACTGAGGGGATGATTCGTTTGCAGGCGAGGTCTTCAGCGTGGTGCGGCCAGAGATAAGCAAGGAGACTGAGAGAAAGGTGCGGGAGGCAGTGCGTGAGATATTCTGAAAGAGTGGAGCTTATTTAGCTTTGAGATTGAAACTTCTTCTAGCACATCACTACAACGAATTGAGAAAGGAACGGATTCTTTGACGGTTGCCTACGCCCCAGGGAAGGTCATCCTTTTCGGCGAGCACGCGGTAGTCTACGGCCAGCCGGCCATCGCTGTACCTGTAACTCAGGTGCAGGCCAGGGCTACGGTCGAGATGAGCACTGAGGGCCAAGGTATCACCATCATTGCCGAAGACCTGGAGCAAAGCTACTTCCTCGAACAGGCACCGCCCGACGATGCTTTGCGAGCCATCGTGGTCAGCACCCTGGAGCATATTGGAGTGGGGACCAAACAGGACTTGACTATCGCAGTCAGTTCCACCATCCCCATCGCGCGAGGGCTAGGCAGTGGGGCAGCGGTTTCCACAGCCATCGTCCGCGCCCTCAGCAAGCACTTCGACAACCTGGTGCATCCTCTAAGTCCCCAGACGATCTCCGATCTGGTATACGAAACAGAGAAGATCCACCACGGCACGCCCAGCGGCATTGACAACACTGTCATCGCTTTCGAGAAGCCAGTTTATTTCGTCAAGGACCAGAGGATGGAAATCTTCTCGGTCAAGAGCCCCTTCCTTCTGGCTATCGCCGACACCGGGATAGCCAGCCCTACTAAGATTGCCGTGAGCCACGTGCGCCGGGCCTGGGAAAGGGAACGAGAAAAGTACGAGGAGATCTTCGATGAGATCGGGACCATCGCTGAGATGGGACGCCAGGCTATTGAACAGGGAGAGATCGAGACAGTAGGGCAACTCATGAATGAAAATCACCGCTTGCTCCAGCTCATTGGTGTCTCCTCGCCGGAGCTGGAGGGCCTGGTGGAGGCCGCTCGCCAAGGTGGCGCATTGGGGGCCAAGCTCTCCGGGGCTGGACGCGGGGGCAACATCATCGCTCTGGTCACTCAGGAAACGCGCAGCCGGGTGAGCATGATGTTGCGATTGGCCGGGGCGAAGGAAGTCATCGTGACAGAGGTCGTTTAAGCTGCCCGTCTGGTGCTTCAAGTAACAGGCTACGAAGTGAGAAGGCAATCCAAGCCGGCTGAGTCAGGCCGTCGTGAGGACTTCAAGAACCTCACAGCATCTAAGATATCAGGTGTAGTTCTTGACTCATGTGCCTTCCTTGCCAAGCTTGTACAAGCCTCATCCCTGATTCAATGTAGCTTCCGCTCTAATTCGTTCATTAGGATTCTCCTAAATGATGCGTCCACCCTTTAATACCCAATTTCAATCATATCACATAATCATCGATCCTGCAAGGCGACGTTCGAAGATGCCGTACCAGCGGTCGCGAAGCATACCAGATTGGTGCTCATAACCCTTTGAACTTATCCTGCAAAGCCCTCTTATTGCGATACCTCTCCCTGAGGACAGCAGACTTGTTCCCGAGCAGCTTGAAAACCTGCGGGCAGGCACGGGGTCCTGCCCCTACTTGTGGATGCTGACGAAGCGAGCGATGCTTCGGTCGTAGGTTCGCTCCACCTCCGGCGGGAACAGGCAACCAGGCAACTCGCCGTATTTCTGGTGGTACATGATGCACTCGCAGCACAGCCCCTTGCGACTGCAAGGCTCGTAAGTGCAAGTGCATTTGGCCAGGTTCTCGTCTTGTTTGCATTCCCTCATGATGCTACCTCCTATCTATCAATAGCCACCAAGAGACCAGGACACTAAGTCTTTCAATTTCTTTGTGCCTTCGTGTCTTTGTGGTTAGTTTCTTGGCGTTTGCAAAAGAATTCTACTGGTAAGATGACTCATTCCGCAGACAGCCCCTCACGCTCGCATCCGCCGCCAGTCGTCCCACAGAATGCGCAGCCGCACCATCAGCCGCTTGCGATCCAGGATGAGGGCCAGGAGGCCCCAGGCCAGCCAGGCCAGGCCCAGGCTGGGCGTTTCCCTGAAAGCCACCAGCGGCATCTGGATGACCAGCGGTGCCTCCAGCAGCGTAGTCAACGCGCTGGAGCGGAAACGATAGATCAGGCCGGCCGAGACCGCAAGATAGAGCAGGCAAAACCACCACGAGACGAAGCCGACGGCCGTCATGTAAAGGAAGCCAGCCAGCACCACGAAGGCGTCAGCGGTGCGATCGTGCTTGCTGATCAAGGTCTGTTGGTCGGCGGGAGCACGTCTGGCCAGGTGTCCGTCCACCGTGTCGGCTGTCCAGCCCACCAGGGTGGCTATTTGCACCAGGTTCAGCGCACCGCGTCCCCAGGGAATGCCTATGCCCACGATGCCCACGGCGATGACCAGCCGCGAGGCGGTGAGGGCATCGGCCAGGATTCGCATTAAGCTCCGTCTGTTGCGCATATATCCTCCTCACTTCTACCAGTTCCCAATCTACCAGTTTACTGCTTTACGGCTTCGGTATGGCCAAATCCGCAGGCCCTACCCCCGACATCGTGGCATCGGGGAAGTTCTCCTGGATCATCTCGTGGATGATCTGAGCGTATTTCACCTTCACGCGGCCCCAATGCGCCAGCATTCCCTCATCCACCCACGGCTTGTAGAGAGCCCCCGGCCCGGCCGCGCACGCCGTGCCCGGCTCGATCTTGAAGTAACACGGCGCACACACACGAGCCATCTCCGGGCCCTCATAGATGCGGATGTATCCGCCGAAGGACTCGGTGAGGATGATGTGGAGATCCAGCGGGATGTCAATGGCCTGCCGGATGGAAGCAAACTGGGGCAGGCTGAGGTCAGCCACAGGGTTAAACGTGCCAGCTCCCAACATTTGCAGCACCTTGCCACCCGCGGCCGAGGCGTGGCCGGCATAGATGGAGACCTTGAAGACTACGTCCTCCGGGATGTCGCCATTCTTCTTCATCTCGTTGAGGAGCCAGAGCAGCCCCTCGTCAATCACCAGGAAACCCCGGAAGCCGATATCTATGCAAGTCATGATATCGGTAATGACCTGTCGCAACTGGTCAGAGCCGCGGAAGCGCATGCCAGAGAAAGCCCCCTCTGGAGTAACCAACTGCCGCCCCGTGTCCCAGGCAGAGCGGGGGCCAGGGGTCAGGATGACCTCCATCTTGGCCTCAGCGGCCATCTGGGCGAAGTCCTTTAGCTCCGCCTTGTCCAAAAGGGTGGCCCCCATCACAACCGAGATCAAGCGGTGGATGGGCATGTTCCGCTTCTGCGACTCGTCAATGACGGCCTCCAGCACTTTTGGCCGCTCCACGCCGGAGATCTCCATCCTATACCAGGCCCCGTCTGGGAAGCGCTTTTGGCTGGTGGGAAGATCGTAGGCGTCCCTTCCGGGGATGCCCAACTTCTCCATTACTTCTGAAACCTTGTCCATCTTCACTGATGTTTCCTCCTTAAGCTTTATTTGCATCTGGCCATTGGCGATTTTTCAGTTTTTGCCAAACTCCAGCTTGCATAACAAATAGCGACAGCCATTCGGGCAGCGCATGTTGTAAGCGCCGATGTCCACTTTTTCTTCCATCGCCCATCATCGCATTGAATGGACTACGGAGAAAGAATCATACTCCCCGGTATAGTCCTCATAGGTTATGTCGACGCTTTCCACCTCCGCACCTCGCGGCCCCCGGTGGCACCAGGATACCATTCGCTCGACGGCCCAATCCTCCCCCTCGAAGACAGCTTCCACTCTCCCATCCCACAGGTTCCTAACCCATCCCTTCACGCCCAACTGACGGGCTAGATTTCGGCTCTCGGCCCGGAAGAAAACACCCTGCACCCAACCACTGATGGAAACGTGAGCCCTCTTCTTAGCCATATCTCATCACCCCGGTGCTCAGAATCCTCGTCCTATCATCCCCGCAATGCGCCCAAGAGATAATCAACCGCCTCTCTATACAGCCCCGGGTTGGTGATTCGCAGCAGCTCGAAGTCGGCGTTAACTTTGCCCTCAGAAACCAACCAGGCCAGAGCTCCCAGATAGGTGCGCCATTTCGTATACGATCCCTTAAGTGTTCCCCCAGGATCGAAGAGAAGGAAGGGATACTGCTGGCCGGCGATTATGAAGTAGCCGGGGAGGTCAAAGTGGGTGGCCTGAATCATCATCCGAAGGATCTCCTGTCCCTCCCCGCCCGGGAAACGCTCCTGGTCGTGGGTCAAGAGTGGGCCGGGATCGAACCCCATCTCCTCCAGAAGGGAAGCATAGCACGCCACCCCCCAGCGCCTCACACGATAGACGCAGCCGCTCTGGCCTATCTCCACCTCCGGGCAGACATCAGCGTATCCCAGGGGCAACTGGATGGTCACTCTCCTGTCCATCAAATCGCCCCTTTCGGTGACCACCCAGTAGTAGGCCCGCCAGTCCTCGATCAGGTAGCGACTGGGGAAATTGTTTATCACCTCCGCATCCGGAGGCGCAGTACTCCGCCTCACGGTATTGCCCGCCGACCTAGGCACCTGGAACCTCCTTTGCCGAAAATACTATCACCTGCCCCCAACCTCCCAGTTGATGACCTCAATCAGAAACAAAGCGCTCTGCAAATATAAATGGGTGAAACACCGGCCATCGGTAGAGGTTCCTCCCCCTGCGCCTAATAGCTCCATGGACTCTGTCCCAGACCCTGAGTAAGCTTTAGCCCATTTGAGATGTGGCAGTGGCTGTCGAGGTGGTCCTGCCGGTTGGAGTTGCCGTTGGTCAGCTAGTCGAAGTCGGAAGCCGCCACCAGATCATACTGCCGCCGGTACATCTGGCTGTAGAGGCCGCCACGGGCCAGGAGCTCGCGATGATCGCCCACCTCGACGATGCGACCATCTTCCAGGGCGATGATCTTGTCCGCGTGGCGGATGGTGGACAGACGATGGGCGATGACCAGGGCGGTGCGCCCCTCCAGCACCTTCTTCAACGCCTGCTGGATCAGATACTCGGCCTCGGCGTCAACTGACGAGGTGGCCTCATCGAGAATGAGGATGCGGGGGTCGGTCAGGATGGCTCGCGCCAGCGCCAGACGCTGCTTCTGCCCACCGGATAGCCTAACCCCCCGCTCCCCGATCTCGGTTTCATAACCCTGGGGCAGATTCATGATAAACTCGTGGGCGTAAGCCGCCTTCGCGGCAGCGATCATCTCGTCCTCGCTGGCATCCGGCTTGCCATAGATGACATTGTCACGCACCGTCCCGTTGAACAAAAAGGTGTCCTGTAGTACCACAGCGATCTGCCTGCGGAGGGAGGCCAACTTGACCTCTCTGACATCGTGGCCCTCAACCGTCACCCGGCCGCTGACGGGGTCGTAGAAGCGGGGGATCAGGTTAGCGATGCTCGTCTTGCCCGCCCCGCTGGGCCCGACCAGAGCCACCACCTGGCCGGGCCGCATCTGGAAGCTGACGTCGCGCAACACCTCCTCGCCCGTGCCATAGCGGAAGGAAACTCCCTCAAAGACGACAGCTCCCTGGATAGCGGGCAACTCGATGGCATCGGGCGCATCTTCGATCTCAGGCGCGGTATCCAGCAGTTCGAACACCCGCTCCCCGGCGGCGATGGCCTGCTGCACGATGTTGTCAGTTTGAACCAGACGGTGGATAGGTTCGTAGAAAGAGGCCACGTAGGAGATAAAGGCCACCAGCCCGCCCAGGGTCAGCGCGCCACTGAAGACGCGATACGCACCGAAGCCCAGGACTATGACCATGCCGATTGACGCTACAAAGCGCATGGCTGGGAAAAAGGTCGCCCAATGGCGAATGCCCTTTACGCGCTCCTCGTAGTACCGGGTGCTGCGCTGGGTGAACCGATCAAGCTCGTGCCTCTCCTGGCCGAAGGCCTGGATCACCCGAATGCCGGAGATGTTGTCCTGCAGCTCGGCGTTGATGTCGCCCAGCCGGTCGCGGATCTGGCGGTAGATGGGTCGCACGCGGGTGTTGAACAGACGCATGGCCACGGCCAGAACGGGGACTGGGAGCAAAGTCAAGAGAGCCAATTGCCAGTCCAGAACAAGGAGGATGATCGCTGTTCCCACCAGGCGCAGCAGATCCACGATGAGGAATCCGACGGAGTGGGTGACGAAGTCCTCCAGGGCGTTCACGTCGTTGGTGATGCGCGACATGATCTCGCCCGTCTGCTGATCCTCGAAGAAGGAGATGGACAGGCGCTGCAGATAGTCGTAGAGGAGAACGCGGAAGTCGAGGATGAACCTCTCCCCCAGGACGTGTCTGAGATACTGCTCCCCGAAGTTCAGGAGACCGGTCAGGGCGTAGACGCCGACCAGCCCCAAAATGAGCATGGGCAAACGATCCAGCAGGCGGTTGCCGACGACCTCGTCAATGATCTCCCTCTGGAAAAGGGGGGGCAGCAGATTGAGGATGGTGAGGAACAGCAGGCAGACAATGCTAACCACCACCCAGCGCCAATATGCTTTTAGATACCTTAACAGGCGGAGGACAACTTTCATTTCTGGCTGACTTTCGCCCAGTCGGTCAGGAAGCGTTCGATGCCGACGTCGGTCAGGGGGTGCTTGATGGCCTTCATCAGGACGTCGTAGGGCACGGTGGCGATGTCAGCGCCCAAGAGGGCCGCCTCGACGATGTGCATGGGATGGCGGATGCTGGCGGCGATGATCTCGGTGTCGAAGCCGTAGGTTTCAAAGATCTCCACGGTGTCGGCTACCACCTGCATGCCATCGTTGCCCGCATCGTCCAGACGCCCCACGAAGATTGAAACGAAGGGGGCACCGGCCAGGGCAGCCAAGAGCGCCTGATTGGCCGAGAAGACAAGTGTGGCGTTGGTGCGGATGCCCCAGATGCGAACCAGGCTTCGCCCTGAGGCTCTGCCCGAAGGGTCTTGAGCGATGTCCAGGTCGGTGTCGCATCGGCCCAACCAGGCGCAATCCTGGCAGATGCTCTCTGGGTCGACTTCCGACTCGAAAAGGGTATAGATGGCCTGAAGGCCCTCAGCGGTGACAGGTATTTTGATCACCACGTGAGGCGACCACTGGGCGATCTCTTTGGCCTGTTCCACCATCTTGTCAGCCTCCAGCTCAGTAACCTCAGCGCTGACGGGCCCCTGCACGATGTAGCAAATCTCCTGAGTCACCTCCTTGTAATCGCTGCGGCCAGCCCTCATCATCAGGCTGGGGTTGGTGGTCACCCCGCTGATGATCCCCAGCTTAGCCGCTTCGCGGATCTCCTCAATCTCGGCTGTGTCCAGGAAAATCTCCATGCTTGACCTCCTGTGCTAGTCTTTGACCTCATTTTGCTACCGGACACTTTTCTGGACAAGCTGGCATAAGCGAATCTAACGAGCCGATCCTGTCATTCTGAGCCCCGCAGGGGCGAAGAATCTCATTTTGCGGTAACGAGATTCTTGGCGCTTCGCGCTCAGAATGACGCCCGTAGAGAAAGTGTCCGGTAGTGAAGACCTCATGGGAGTACCGCATCCCACGCCACCCATTATATCCTCTTTTGCCAGTTATCGCAACCTTACGAGGTCGGGCAAGCACGGGCAAGACCCCGTGCTTGCCCGACTTTCAAAACGTCTGTGGGGACCAGGGCATTCTCAAAGTAGGGTTTGCCAGCAATCTATCATTCTGAGAGAAACGAAGAACCTCGTTTTCGGCGAACGAGACCCTTCGCTTCGCTCAGGGTGACAGCTAAAGTACGCCTTTTCCCCACTGCCAGCTTACTCTGGGAAAGCCCTGCTCTGGGGACACTCATGCTATGCAAAAAGCCTAAAAGCTAGTATAATATACCTCGCTGATGTCGTCAATCCCTCGCATAATTCCATAGAGATGAAATTCGTACATAATCCAGTCATATGCAATGCGTGCTTGAAAGCTTTTTCTTGGAGTGCTAAAGTCAGCCAACAGGAGACTTCTTGAAGATGTCAAGCATAGATAAGACAAGAAAGGAGCGGAAAGCTGTTGTAACGAAGGAAGATATCAAAAAGGGCTTGCGGGAGTTGGGGCTAAAACAAGGGGATGTTGCAGGTGTGCACAGCTCACTCAGTAGCTTAGGCTATGCAGAAAACGGGGCGGATACTGTGATTGATGCACTGCTTGAGGTCGTTGGTGAGGAAGGTGCAGTTGTAGTGCCAACCTATTCCACAAACAGAATAGAATTTGAGCGAACCCCGGAAGAGATTGAAATGGGCCTGAGCTGGAAGTTCAAGGTTCTGCCCTATGACCCCAGGGAAACACCTTGCTGGACAGGAAAGATCCCCGATAGTTTCTGGAGGAGAAAGGAGGCTGTGAGGAGCTCGCATCCTGTCTTTTCACTCGCTGCTATAGGGAAGAAAGCAGAGGAGCTTTGCAGAGGCCGGGATAAGTTGTTGGAAGCTGATGGTTACATACTTCTAATCGCTGTTGGACTTGATCGCTGTACTGCTATGCATCTGGCGGAAGACCGCGTTCAACTACCTGAACGGATATTGAAGAAAATTACTCCTCCTGCCGGACTGCTCGAGAAATATCCGGAACCGGAGTGGGAAACTGACTTTGGCCCCTATCCCGATTTTGCCAAGATGGAGGAGATATCCAAGAAACATGGTATCATGAAGATAACCACCATTGGTGAAGCTACTATTAGACTGTTGAAACTGAGAGAATTGATTGAACTGTATGTGGAAGCATTAAGAAATAATCCCGATATGTTCTACGGTGAAACATGAGGATGATATCTTTGCGCGCGCAGCACATAACACAGGCTTTGCGGCTCACTTCGTTCGCCCAAATGCTTCGCACTTCGCAAAGCCCGAGGACGTTAGGCGGTGGTTTGTGGTGGATTAAGAGAAGACGGCGTTGAGATACATGCTGATCCTGGGTAGAAATTCAAAGCGTTCGCACTTTTTATTCCCCTGTTAGCTTCCTAATCTCAATTGGAGCATAAACGATAGATGGAGTATAAAGACTACTATGATATCCTGGGCGTGAAACGGAACGCCGACGAGAAAGAGATAAAAAAGGCTTATCGCAAGCTGGCTCGTCAATGTCACCCCGACGTTAACCCCGGCGATAAAGCTGCCGAGGAGCGTTTCAAGGACATTAATGAAGCCCACGAGGTTTTGTCCGACCCCGAGAAGCGTCGCAAGTACGATCAGTTGGGAACCAGTTGGCAGCAGTGGCAGCGCACGGGCGGCGACGCTAGAGGTTTCGATTGGAGCCAGTGGTTCAGCGGAGCACAGCCCGGAGGTGGCGGGGTCCGGGTAGAGTACAGAGACCTGGGTGATTTGGGGGACCTCTTCCGCGGCGGAGGCTTCTCCGATTTCTTCCAGAGCATTTTCGGCGGCGGGGGCGCCCCCCAAACACGCCCCCGCCGGGGCCAAGACTATACCCAGCCGGTGGAGATCACTCTGGAGGAGGCATTTCAAGGCACTAAGCGGATGATCCAGAAAGATGGACGTCGCCTGGAGATAAAGATCCCGCCGGGGGCCAGGACAGGTTCCAAGGTGCGGGTGGCAGGCGAGGGCGGCCCCGGCATCGCCGGAGGGACCAGTGGAGACCTCTATTTGGAAGTTAAGGTTCTCCCTCATTCTATCTTTGAGCGTCAAGGGGATGACCTTCATTGCGAGGTCCCCGTCAATGTCTACACAGCAGTGCTGGGTGGGGAGGTCAAGGTGCCCACCCTGAGCGGCGACGTAATGCTCAAGATCCCACCTGAGACCCAGGGCGGCCGAACCTCCCGCCTGCAAGGAAAGGGCATGCCCAACTTGCGCAATCCCCAAAAACGCGGCGACCTCTACGCCAGGCTCAGGGTGCAAGTACCACAAAAGCTCAGCCAACGGGAGAAGGAACTATTCCGCGAACTGGCCAGCCTGCGCCAGGATAAATAGGAGAGACGGTGAACAAGAAACTATACCTGTCTATCTTAATCACCCTATTGATGATAGCTCTGTTGAGTTGTAAGCTGACCCTGCCCCGGATAATTGAACAACAGGAGCCTACCCCTAATCCTACTCCTGCCCCCATAGTGGTGATAGCCACGCCGACTCCCCTGCCTCCGGAGATGCTGGAAGCAGTTGATGTCGAAGAGCAACTGGTGATCAGCGTCTACGAGCAGGCCAGCCCCGCCGTAGTCCACATCGCCAGCCGAGTGATCACCCTGAGTTTCTTCTGGGGGCCCATCCCTCAGGAAGGCACTGGCTCCGGCTTTGTCATAGACAAAGAGGGGCACATCGTCACCAACAACCATGTGGTTGAAGGAGCCGATGAAGTGCATGTGACCCTTGCCGATGGGACAAGGATACCGGCCGAGGTTGTGGGTACTGATCCGTACAATGACCTGGTGGTCATTAAAATTGATGTGCCCTCAGCGAAGCTCCATCCCATTGAACTGGGCAGCTCGGCGGACTTGCGGGTGGGGCAGCGGGCCATCGCCATCGGCAACCCCTTTGGCCTGGACCGCACGCTCACCACGGGGGTCATCAGCTCCCTGGGGCGGCCCTTGGAAGTGGAGAGCGGCCGGGTCATCTACAATGTCATCCAGACCGACGCGGCCATCAACCCCGGCAACTCCGGCGGGCCGCTGCTGGATTCCCGGGGACGGGTCATAGGCGTCAACACCGCCATCCGCACTGGGGCCGAGAATATCGGCTTCGCTGTCCCTGTGGATACCGTCAAGCGGGTGGTGCCGGAGCTGATCGAGAAAGGCCGCTATCGCCACCCTTGGTTAGGGATTCTAGGTTACTCCATCGATCCAGAGCTTACCCAGAGCCTGGGACTCCCTGTGGAAAAGGGGATCCTGGTGGCCCGCATCTACAGGGGCAGCCCCGCTGCCAAGGCTGGCCTGAGAGGAGGCAACCGGGAGGTCACTGTGGGCAACCGCCGCATTCTAGCTGGGGGTGACATCATCGTGGCCATAGACGGCCCACCAGTTGAGAATCGTGAGGATTTGACGGTCTACCTGGAGACGGAAACCCAGGTAGGCCAGGTGGTTGAGCTGACCATCCTGCGCGGAGGCCGGGAGATGAGCATCGAAGTGGAGCTAGGTGAAGTGCCTGAAGGCCTGTGAACATGACCGAAAGGGTCAAGGCACCCAAAACGGCTACGCAAACTGAGGCAAAAGGAGGCTAGAGCGTGTTCAGCGAAAATGATCTGCAAGAGCTAGTAGGTTTCCACAGCGAGGAATCGCCGCTGCTAAGCTTGTATCTAAACGTTGATCCGACGAAGCACACTACTGATGAATACAAGCTGGTGCTGAGAGGCCTGCTGAGGGAGGTGGCAGGTCAGGCGTTGCGCAAAGATATTGCTGCCGTGGAGAGATACTTCGACCACGAGTACGACTGGCAAGGCAGGGGTGTGGTGATGTTTTCCTGCCTGGAGCAGGATTTTTGGCGGGCTTATCCTCTGGCCGTGCCGGTGGAAAACCACGTCTACGTAGGCCAGAGACCCTACATCAAGCCCTTGACTGACATCCTCGACGCCTATGGGCGCTATGGGGTTGTGCTGGTGGACCAGGAGGGAGCGCGCCTCTTTCTCTTCCAACTAGGGGAGTTGCAGGAGACGAGCGGAACTCTTGGAGAGGAGGTGAAGCGCATGAAGCACGGCCGTGCCTCGGCGGCTGGCCGTCGGGGTGGGGTAACGGCGCGCACGGGTCGGAGGCAGGAAGAGATAGCCCAGCGCAATCTCAGGGAGGCAGCCGAGTTGACGGCCAAGTTCTGCGCGGGAGGGCGATGTGGCCGAATCATTCTGGGCGGCACTGAACAGAACGTGGCCCAGTTTCAGGGAATGTTGCCTAAGGATCTACAAGAACAGGTAGTGGGCAGCTTCCCCGCAGTTATGACCGCCTCGGAGACAGAGGTATTGGATCGTTCGCTGAAGATCATAGCGGAGGTTGAGCGCGAGAGGGAGAAGGAACTTGTGGAGAGCGCGATCACCGCAGCAGCCAAGGGCGGGGCCGGGGTCATCGGCCTGGCTGACACCTTGGGGGCCGTGTATGAGGGGCGAGTGCACATCTTGTTGGTGGCCGAAGGATACAGGGCGGCTGGCTACCGTTGTCAGCAGTGCGGCTACATCGCCGCTCAAGCCAAGAAGAAGTGCCCCTTCTGCGGCAGTAGGGTGGAGCAAATAGATGATGCTGTGGACCTGATCGTGCGGGGGGTCATTGACCAGGGGGGACAGGTGGAGGTAGTGAGAGACAGCCCGGCCCTGGAGAAAGCGGGCCACATCGGAGCGCTTTTGCGCTATTGAGCGCTTTTGGTGAATCTCTAACAAAGCTCTAATACTTTTCTTGCATAATTCTAACATGAGTGCTCTATAATGACTAGATGGAAGAGCTCACTGGAGTGCGGACGCAATTCCGCTAACGTCTGCCACGAGTCAAGCGTGTTTGTCAAAACGGGGTAAGTTAAGTATAATTAGGATAAGATAGCCTTCAGAGGCTGAAGATCTGTAGCTCCTTGAAGTAGAGAAGCTCAAGGACAAGGGATTAGATTAGAGAGGTGGATTACCCATGATGAGATTTGACCGTTTCACTGAGCGGGCCCTGGATGCGGCCACTCGGTCGTATGAGATATTGCAGCGTTATAGCCACAATCAGGTGGACACGGAGCATTTGCTGCTCGCCCTCCTGGAGCAGCCGGAGGGCGTCATCCCCCAGATTCTGGAGAAGCTGGGGGTGAACACCGAAACCGTGAAAACCCACTTGGACGCCGTGTTGAAGGCCAGCCCTAAGGTCGCCATCTACGGCGGCGGGACAGGCCAGGTGTTTATGACCCCCCGCCTCAAGCGCGTCATAGACTTAGCTAACGAGGAGGCCAGCAAGCTCAGGGATGAGTACGTCTCGACCGAGCACATCTTCTTAGCTATCGCCAGCGAGCGGGGCACCCCAGTGGCTCGCATTCTGGGTGACTGCGGCGTCACCAAAGACCGGGTCTACAAAGCCATCAAAGAAGTGCGAGGGGGGCAACGGGTGACCGATCAGTTCGCCGAGAGCCGGTACCGCACCCTCGAAAAATATAGCCGTGACCTGACTCAGTTGGCCAAGGAAGGAAAACTGGATCCAGTCATTGGCCGCGACGAGGAGATTCTGCGGGTTATCCAGGTGCTGTCGCGGCGCACCAAGAGCAACCCGGTTCTCATCGGCGAGGCCGGTGTTGGGAAGACGGCCATCGTCGAAGGTCTGGCCCAGAAGATCGCCGAAGACGACGTGCCCGAGATACTGATGGGCAAACGAGTCGTCTCCCTGGATTTGGGAGCCATGGTGGCTGGCTCCCGCTTCCGTGGCGAGTTCGAGGAGCGCCTGAAAGCAGCCATCGAAGAAATCCAGCGGGCCGAGGGGGAGATTATCCTCTTCATTGATGAGGTGCACAACGTGGTCGGAGCTGGTGCCGCCTCAGGAGCCCTTGACGCTTCCAGTATGATGAAGCCCGCCCTGGCCCGGGGGGAGCTGCAATGCGTGGGGGCCACCACCCTGGACGACTACCGCAAGTACATCGAGCGGGATTCTGCTCTGGAGAGGCGCTTCTCTCCCGTCTACATAGAGGAGCCCACCGTTGAGGAGACCATCGAGATGCTGAGGGGGCTTCGCGACCGCTACGAAGCCCACCACAAGGTCACCTTTGCCGACGAGGCCCTGGTGGCAGCGTCCCGGCTCTCCCAGCGCTACGTAACGGACCGCCGTCTCCCCGACAAGGCCGTAGACCTTATGGACGAGGCGGCGGCGAAACTGCGCGTCGCGATCTACAGCATGCCGCCAGAACTCAAGACCATGAAGGCCGAGCTCCAGAAGTTGATCGCCGAGGAGGAGGCCGCTTGGGCAGCTCGGGACTACGAGCGGGCGGCCAGCTTCAAGAGCGCACGCCTCCAGTCGGAAATGGAGTTCAATGCCAGACGCGATGCCTGGCGACAGGAGATGAACCTGGATGAGCTGGTGGACGAGGAAGACATTGCTCAGGTAGTCGCCAGTTGGACGGGAATCCCCGTGCACAATCTGATGGAAACCGAGGCCGAGAGGCTCTTGCAGATGGAGGGGAGGTTGCACGAGCGAATCATCGGCCAGGATGAGGCCGTAAACGCTGTCGCCGATGCCATCCGCCGGGCGAGAAGTGGCTTGAAGGACCCCAAGCGCCCCATCGGCAGCTTCATCTTCCTGGGCCCCTCTGGGGTAGGCAAAACCGAGCTGGCTAAGACGCTGGCCTGGTTCATGTTCGACGACGAGGAGGCCCTGGTACGTATAGATATGAGCGAGTACCGGGAGCGACACACCGCCTCCCGCCTCTTCGGCGCCCCCCCCGGCTACGTGGGCTACGAGGAGGGAGGACAGCTCACCGAAGCGGTGCGGCGGCGGCCTTACCAGATCGTCCTCTTCGACGAGATCGAGAAGGCCCATCCCGACGTCTGGAACGCTCTGCTGCAGATCATGGAGGACGGGCGCCTGACCGACGGGCAGGGTCACATCGTTGACTTCCGCAACACGGTGGTCATCATGACCTCCAACATCGGCACGGAGTTTGCCCAGAAGGGGGGTACCCTCGGCTTCCTGAGGCCGGGAGAGGCAGGCACTTCCGATGAGCAAGAGGCGCATCAGAAGATCCAGAAAAAGCTCAAGAAGACCTTCCGCCCCGAGTTCCTCAACCGCGTTGACGAGATCATCATCTTCCACACCCTGAGCCAGGAGCAGGTGAAGCAGATCGTTGACCTCCAGATGAAGGAGATCAGCGCCCGTCTTGCCGAGCAGGGTTTGGCCGTAGAGCTGACCGAGGCCGCGCGGGAGTGGCTGGCCGAGGAGGGTTACGATCCCCAGTTTGGAGCCCGCCCCCTTAAGCGCACCTTGCAACGGCGGGTGGAGAGTCCTCTATCTGTACAGCTACTGAACCGTCTCTTCCAGTCAGGCGATATCGTAGTCATAGATGTCGGTGAGGAAGGGTTGACTTTTACCCAGAAGGGAGTCCCGATCGCGGAAGCCGCCTTCGCCAAAGAGGAAGCCTTGATCGAACGGGGAACGTGATTTAGAGCTGTTGGCTAATCAAAAACACCGGAGAGAACCGTCATTCTCTCCGGTGTTTTTTGTCGGTGGTGTCAGGAGATACAGAACATTAGTCCTTCACGTAGCTGGCCACCAGGTGAACCTTGAGTGAGCGCAACGGGCCGTAGTCCGTCAGCCTCTCCCGGAGCACCCCCAGTTTGAAGAGGAAGTCATTAGCGGCGATGTAGGAGGGGTCGCCCACATAACAGAACTCCTCGCATCGCAGGGCGGCCCGGCCCAGCTCCTCGTCCAGCTTGCGGCCTGTGTTGGCCCGGTAGACCACGGGGAACGTGTCCTTTCTTGTTGATCCAGCGAGATCACTTTGCTATCAGGTAGAGCAAGGCAGCGGAAAAGAGGGGCACGGTCAGGTTATCAATGTGCCAGGGGGAGAGAGCCTCGACTAGAGTAGCGAAGGCAGCCACAGCAAGAGAGTAGAGCAAACTCGTTTGCCAGCCGAGGGACGGCAGGAGCAAAAGGGCTAAGAAGATGGATAGCCAACTGAAGAGGAACATGGCAAGTGAGCCTTCCATGGACCGAGTGAAGCCCAGGACGCTGTACTTTCGCTGACCGTAGCGCCGGCCCAGGATAGCCGCCAGTGCATCCCCCCAGGTCATCGGCATCAGGCTGGCCACCAGGAGGTTGGGCCTCATCCAAAAGAGGCAGATGATGACGGCAAAGGAGATGGGGAAGTAGACCATGCCCAGGTTGCCCTTCTCGCCCGTCTCCACGGACTTGAAGATCTCTCCGCGATAGGAGATGTAGTTGGTGGCCACAAAGGAGAGGGGAGGGATGATGGCGAAGTACCAGTGCTGGAAGAGGAGCACCGTGCCGAAGGTCCACATGCCCACGGTGATGTGGATGAGCTTGCGGGTGAACTCCGTGGAGTAGCACCGCCACTTGCGCAGGCTCTCGCCAACCCCGATCACGGCGAAGACGTAGACGTACGAGATGACTAAAGCTAGCCAGTCTGATCTCATTGCTCCCCCCAGAGGTTAACAGAGGTTGGTTGAGGCACAGTCCACACTTGCAGGCCGTTGAAATCGAAGTTGAAGCTCAGGAGCTGGGCCCCGGCCTCCCCGAGGGCACGGCAGACGACGTGCTCCCGGTCAGGGCGACAGTAGAAGAGGAGGCAGCCCCCGCCGCCTGCCCCCAGTGCCTTCCCCCCAATGGCCCCCTCGGCCAGGGCGATGGCGAAGAGGTTATCCATCTGGGGGTTGGTCACCGAGGGATGGAGGGCCTTCTGGTTATCCCAGTTCTCCCGCAGGAGCGCCCCAAAGGCTTCAAGGTTGCCCTCGAGGAGGGCGTCCCTCATCTCCGCGGCGATGGCCTTGAGCCGGTGCAGCGCCCTCACGGTTCCGGACTCTCCGCGCCGATAGGCCCCCATCACCGTGCTGATGATGTCCCCCGATACCCGCCCCCGGCCCGTGTAGCAGAGGACGAGGTGCGTCTCCAGCTCGTTCAGCGCCCAATCCGGCGGATTGAGGGGGGTCAGGCGCACCACGGGGTCCTCGAATGCCATGAAATTCATGCCCCCGTAGGCGGCAGCGTATTGGTCCTGCTTGCCCCCGGCGATGCCCAGTTCCTCCGTCTCCAGGAGGTGGGCCAGCTCAGCAGCTTCCGAGGAGTCGCGCTTCTTCCCTCGAAAGGCGTCCAGGAGTCCGATCAGGGCTACCCCTGTTGAGGCCGATGAGCCCATCCCCGACCCCGGTGGCGCCTCCCCCCGCGCGAAGATGTTGAGGCCCTGTCGAATGCCCAGACGGCGGAGGGCAGCCTTGACCAGGTCCAGGTGACCGTCGTAGGCCAGTTCCTCGAAGCTCGCTATCTCCAGGGAGATGCCGTAATCCGCCGATGTGATGCGGAACCTCTTGTCGGGCCGAGGGGTGAGGGAGGTGTAGGTATAGAGGTTGACGGCGACGTTGACCACTGCCCCGCCTACTTCTTTAGAGAAGGGGGGTACGTCCGTCCAGCCCCCGGCCAGGTCGAGGCGCACGGGGGCTCTGCTCCTGATGGCGTTGTTCATCATGCGAGGCTGCCGCCCTGGCATTCGGCCAGCGCCTTGGCGATCTGAGCGGCGACGGCAGCGTTGTTTCGCAATAGGGCGATGTTGGCCGCCAGGCTCCTGCCCTCGGTGATGCGGGCGATCTGGCTCAGCAGGAAGGGGGTCAGGGCCTTGCCAGTGATCCCTTGCTCCTGGGCTGCTGTCAGAGCCCTCTCGATGGCTTCCTCCACGACCTCGCGGGGCAGTTCCGCCTCCTCAGGCACAGGCACCGTCACCAGCACGCCCCCTTCCAGCCCCAACTCCCATTTCGTGCGGATGATCCTCGCCGCTTCCTCCGGAGTGTCCACGCGGGCGTCCACCGGCAGGCCGCTTTGGCGGGAGTAGAAGGCGGGGAACTCATCGGTCCTGTAGCCCAGGATGGGTACGCCATAGGTCTCCAGCCACTCCAGAGTGAGCGGGAGGTCGAGGATGGACTTGGCCCCCGAGCAGACCACGGTCACGCGAGTCTGGGCCAGCTCCGGCAGGTCGGCGGAGATGTCGGCGGAAAACCTCGCGAAGGGTCGGCCCCGGTGTACCCCGCCGATGCCACCCGTAGCCACAACCTCAATGCCCGACAAGGAGGCGACGTACATCGTCGCCGCCACCGTCGTCGCCCCGTCCAGTTTTTGCGCCACCGCGATGGCTAGGTCCCGCCGGCTGACCTTGCGAACTCCTTTCCCTGTAGCCAGCCGTTCCAGCTCCTTCTCCGTCAGCCCGACCCTGATCTTCCCTTCGATGACCGCAATCGTTGCCGGAACTGCTCCGTTCTCTCGCACTGCCTGTTCCAGCGCCTGTGCCGTCTCCAGGTTCTGCGGATAGGACAGCCCGTGAGAGATCAGGGCGGATTCCAGGGCCACGAGGGGTGAGTTGGCATCGAGGGCATTCTGGACTTCGCGATGGATTTCAAGATATCGAGGCAAAAGAATACCAGGATCTCTCTGTTTTCGCTTTCCTGGATCCTGGAATCCTGACATCGAGTCATCCCCCACTCCACCTCACTCCTTAGGGACAAGTACTTCTTCGCTCATCCCTTGGTATCCATGTTGGGTGTGCCAATGACATTATATCATTCTCGAAGAAGATGTCAAGAATGAACTGACCCAGGCTAGCACCTCTGCCCCTTTCGGCCATTTGACAAAATGCCACTTCTCTGGTACAATACGAGTGATTCTTACAGGAGGTGAAAGGGATGCGCTGCATCAACGCTCTCGCCGACTACAACCTGCCGATTATGACCGGTGGGTTCATTGTTCTGCCTTGTCGTAGTGCGCCTATTCAACGGTAAGTCATGTCCATAACAGCCGTGGGCGCGCTACGAGCCCACGGCTGTTTATTTTCAACTGGCTTTTACCTGAGCCGTGGGCCTGTCTATCGCCCACGGCTCTTTCTATCCCACCCCAAGGAGAAGATTCATGAATGACGTGGCCCTGAACATCATCCATGCTACTAAGACCTTCGCTGGCGAGGGAAATGGCTCCTGGCTGGCCCGCATCCGTGGCAACGGCGAGAAGAAACTGGTGTTCGCCCTCCACGACGTCAGCCTGCGCGTGCAGCGCCGGGAGATTTTCGGCATCCTGGGCCCCAACGGCTCGGGCAAGTCCACCCTGGTGAGGCTGGCCGCCACCCTACTCATCCCCGACGCGGGCCACATCACGGTTTTCGGCCACGACGTACAGCATGAGGAGATGCAGGTCAAGCGGCTGATCAACCGCGTCTCCGTGGACGCGGCCTTCTTCAAGAAGCTGTCGCCCATGGAGAACCTGATGTACGCCGCCCGCCTCTACAGCCTGGGAGCCCAGGACGCTCGGGAGCAGATCGTCGAGATCCTGCACCGGCTGGGGATCAAGACCGATAGCATCTATCGGCCGCTGGGGGACATGTCGCGTGGCATGCAGCAGAAGGTGGCCATCGCCCGGGCCTTCTTGACGGCGCCCATCCTGTTGCTCCTGGATGAGCCGACGACAGGGCTGGACCCCCGTTCCAAGCGGGAGGTGCAAGAGTTCATCCTGGAAGTGCGGCGGGATTCCGACACCACCGTGCTGCTGACCACCCACGACATGAACGAAGCCGACGCCCTCTGCGACCGCATCGCCATCATTGACAACGGGCGGATCGTGGCCCTGGACACGCCGACGGGCCTGAAGGCGATGGTGACCATCTCCAACGACGAAGAGCCAACGCTGGAGGAGGTCTTCATGGAGCTGACGGGCAAGAGCCTGGAGGAGGAAACAGTATGACCCAACTTGTCCAAGAAATACGCGCTTCCTACGCTTTCGTAGAGCGCAACTTCAACCTGGTCAAACGCTACTGGGGCTGGGAGGTGGTGTGGCTGACGTACAGCATCGCCAACGCTCTATCCATCGCCTACATTGGCGCCGGTATGGAGCAGATCAGTGGGCAGAAGGTGGACGTCGACTACCTGGTGCTCTACCTGCTCATCGGCACCCTGGTCTGGCGCTACCTGTCCATCGTCTTCGACGCCATCAGCGAGATGATCGCCTGGGAGCGGTGGGAGGGCACCATCGAGTACACCTTCATGGCCCCCGTCTCGCGCCTGACCCACATGCTGGGCCAGACGATCTTCTCCGTAGTCTACGGCCTGCTCTTCAGCGGGGTCATCCTGGTAGTGGTCGTCCTCTTCTTGCACCTGGACCTGAGCCAGGCCAACCTGCTGGGCGGGGCCCTGGTGCTGCTGGCGGCCAGCATCTCCTTCATCGGCTTCGGGATCATGGCCGCCGTGCTGCCCCTGCTCTTCCCTGAGCGGGGAGCCCAGATGACCCACGTCGTGCAGGCCATACTCCTGCTGGTATCCGGGGTCTACTATCCGGTGACGGTCATGCCCGGCTGGGTGCAGGCTCTGGCCCGGCTCTCCCCCGCGACCTACACCCTGGAAGGCATCCGCCAGGCCATCCTCCAGGGGGCGCCGCTGAGGAGTCTGCTAGGCACCATGGGGCTGCTGGTGGCCATGGGAGTGCTGGCCATTCCGGCGGGAGTGTGGATCTTCTCGCGAGCCGAACGCCACGCCAAGCGGACAGGCGTGCTTAAGAGGAGTGGCTAAGTACCTTTGTCATTGCGAGCCGAAGCCCTGAGCATAGCGAAGGGTCGGCGAAGCAATCCCCTGCCTGAAATCAGGAATGGTGGAGATTGCTTCGTCGCGGAGTTCACACTGAGTGTAACGAAGTGCTCCCCGCAATAACAGGGTGAGTGGTTACAAGGAGTGGATAATGAACGAAGTGAGGATACGCAATTATCGTGAGCGCGATCTGGAGCCCCTGGTCGAGCTCATCAATGCTGCCGATGCCGTGGATCAACCGGAGTGGGGTACCTCACTCCAGGAACTGCAGGAGCGGTTCGGCTTGCCCACCCTCAGGCCTGAGGAGAACGTCTTCGTGGCCCAGGCGGGAGGACAGGTCGTCGGTTACACGAGGCTCCGGCTGGAGAAAGGGGAGGTCGAAAGCGTCTTCAAAACCGGCGGCGTCGTCCATCCGGCGTGGCGCAGGCGGGGCATGGGACGACGCCTGCTGAAGCGGGCTTACCAGCGGGCCCAGGAGCGGCTGGGAGATGTCGCCAGCAAGACGGTGTACTTCGATGCAGAATGTGAATCCGGAGAGGCCGGGCGCATGGCCCTCTTTGAGAGCTTCGGGATGTGCCCGGCCCGCTATTCCCTGGAGATGGCCTACGTGCCCCTGGAGGGCATCCCCGAACCCTGTTTCCCGTCGGGCGTTACCGTGCGAACCTGGGTCAGGGGCCTGCCCTGTGGAATAGACTCAATTCTACGGAGAGAGACTTGATCTGTAGAGAGTATTCCACAGGGCCAGGACGACGAGGCGACGTTGGCCGCTTTCAACGAAGCCTTCGCCCCTGTAGTTAGGACCTACAGGACTAACTGCGACCACTGGGGCTTCATCCCGGTGCCGCTGGAGGAGTGGCTCTATTGGGTCAACCTGCCCCGCTTTCGCCCGGAACTGAACCTGCTGGCGGTGATGGGAGAGGAAATTGCCGGCATCTGTCTTTGTGACGTCAACGAAGAGCACATCGCCCGCATTGGACGCAAGGAGGGCTGGGTGGATGTCCTGGCTGTCCGTCGTCCCTACCGGCGCCGGGGTCTGGGCCGAGCCCTGCTCCTGGCTGGCCTACGTGTCCTGAAGGAAGCTGGGATGGAGTCTGTCATGTTGGGGGTGGATGCCGAAAGCCTGACCGGCGCCACTGGCCTCTACGAGAGCGTGGGCTTCGTAGAGCGCAGGCGGTACATCCTCTATCGGCGGGCTCTGTAACAGCGGCCAAAGACGGCGTGGCCACGGTAAGCCAAAAGCAAAGCCGCCCTGCAATCAGGGCGGCTTTCACAGTTGGGCATCCGAGGACATTTGGAGACAGAAGACTCACGGTCGGGTTTACGCCACTCGAACAGGCTTCGAGTCTGCATAACGGAAAAGCTGAGCTGCCGCCGGGTTTGCAGTGGCTGATTCTGGCAAAGACCCCCAACTTGACCACGCAGACCTCGAATTCGAGCCGAGATTAGGCGGTCAGCTCCAGCGGATGTTGGGCAGCACTAGGTAGGATTGTGAGTGTCGAGATTAGCTAAAGCCTTTATCCTGTTCCCATTTTGTTGCAGCTTCTTCTGTCGTGCGGCGGCCTACTTGAACTATGTGCCCCTTTGGCCACTTCTGAAGATGCTCTTGCTCCCTTCGCTCTAAGTCTTGAGTTTTGCCGCCGTGGACGATTTTGTTCCCCACCTTGAAGTAGTATTTGTAGGTATCTCTTGCCTTTCCCATAACAGTGACCTCCCGTTTTTGAGATACGAATTATGATGAAATGTGCTTCCATGTTGACTCCTTTAGCCATTCATATACCAGATTAATGTAGTCTTTGTATATCAGGTTTTCGTGTTTCAGATCCAAAGTTCGGCACATTCCAGGCAAAGCTTTCTGGAACCTCCGATACCGATTCCAAATGAAAATGCCGTCAGATGGCATATTCCGGCTGGATTTGCCGCTAAGCCAATCTCGTACGACTTTGATTGCATTCTTTGGGGAGTTATTGTGTGCGTTTATGTCCTGTCCCGCAATGTCCGATATGAATCTCTGATAACGATAGGCCTTTTTGTCAAATATAAGGCAGGATTTCTTACTATGTTTTCCTTTGCCGAACTTCTTGGCTGAAAGGAAAAGCCCCAGTTCCAAAGGCATATTGAATCGAGGCAGACGATGTTTGGGATCAAGTTCGGTTCGTGAGATGTCATGCATGCCGAATCGGCAGGATTCTATTATGCTGTAAATCTTCTCTATTCTGATCTGGCTAGCGTCGTCCTCTTCCAAAGTACATCTGGGGACAAAGCCGCAATCAAATATGGCAAATGTGATTGCCCATAACATGGGCTTATACTCTTCATCAAACGGGCAATTTATGAAAACACTGTCGTTATACTTGTTTGCCATATAGGCTAGTCCCTGAGAGTTGACTTTTTGTGATGTGTTCCCTTCCAGTCTGTCGTCTTTCGCGACGCTTCTTTACGAGCCGCTTTCTTGTATTCAATTGGCTTCCGGGAACCAGATACTAGTGGAGACTTAACGCTACTCTCTCTTATCATATCCCTTTCCCATTTCTTGGCAGCTTCTTCTGTCGTGCGGCGGCCTACTTGAACTATGTGCCCCTTTGGCCACTTCTGAAGATGCTCTTGCTCCCTTCGCTCTAAGTCTTGACTTATGCCGCCATAAACGATTTTGTTGCCTACTTTGAAATAGTATTTGTATGTGTCTCGTTTCTTTGCCATGTCAACCTCCCTCTGAGTATTTCCGGGTCCAGATTGAAGCTGTGCTGCCTAACGGCTGCGAACTGAGCGACCAGGCATACGACCACCCAACATCAAAAGCGCCCGCATCCCTAGTCCGCTTGTAGGGTCAGGGGATGGCGCCTGAGACTTAGGTGAGGCAGACCGGTTGCTCTCCGTTTCCTTTGAGAGTGCCTCACTTGCTTTCACCCTATCCTGGTTTCCATCCCCTGCCACCCTTCGGGCTGAGCCTCAGGACGAAGCCTCGAACCGTACGTGAGCCCTTCGGCAGGCTCAGGACATGGTTTTCCCTCATACGGCTCTCCGACAGCCTTCTTC
>Ga0209986_10000761_pt1 | contig 31618 bp, 34 predicted proteins | sample BlataG_FD_183168 | JGI IMG/M metagenome (GOLD analysis project Ga0209986, IMG submission 183168) | Deep subsurface microbial communities from Black Sea to uncover new lineages of life (NeLLi) - Black_00105 metaG (SPAdes) (version 2) | ecosystem: Environmental > Aquatic > Marine > Oceanic >...
TATGGGTTGGTATGTGTGGAGAGATGGCAAGTAATATTGAAGCAATTCCAATACTGATTGGATTTAAAATTGATGAATTAAGTGTCAGTCCTATATCCCTTCTTGAGGTTAAAAGAGCTATTAGATCATTAAAATATTCTAACTGTTTAAAATTGATTAAAAAAATTCAGAAAATTTCCAACCCAGAAATCATAAAAGAAATTTCTATGAAAGAACTTAAAATATAATCTACATAATAAATTAATAAATATAGTTGTAAAGTAATTATAAACTTCATAAATATAAAGGAGGTAAATAATGGCTGAAAAAAAGATTCTTATGCTTTTAGGAGATTTTGTAGAGGATTACGAGGCAATGGTTCCTTTCCAGATGTTAACTATGGTAGGTCACATAGTTCATGCAGTATGTCCTGGTAAAAAGGCTGGTGAAACTGTGCAAACAGCTATCCATGACTTTGAGGGAGACTAGACTTATAGTGAGAAATGAGGTTTTGAAGAGATAAATTCTGAGGATTATGATGGATTAGTTATTCTGGGAAGACGAGCACCAGAATATATTCGTTTAAATAAAAAAGTTTTGGAAATTTTTAAGCACTTTGCAGAGACAAATAAACCTATTGCATCAATTTGTCATGGTCAGCAAGTGTTAGTTGCAGCTGATGTAGTAGAGGGTAAACTTTGCACAGTTTATCCAACTGTAAAACCTTATCTAATAAGAGCGGGTGCGAGATGGGGGAAGGTTAATGAAACTTACTCAAATGCATATGTTGATGGAAACTTAGTTACAGCAGCAGCTTGGCCAGGTCATCCCGAATGGATTCGAAAGTTCCTGGAACTGTTAGGCAGTAAGATAGAACCATAATAATATATAAAAACAACATTTATTTGAATAGCTAGAGTAAAAAATCTGCTTAACCCTACAAAAATATCTAAAATTCATTAAAAAAACTTATCTTATTTCCTCTTTTGGGAATTATATAAAATATCAAAAATTTTTTTTACTAGGAATTGTAAATATGAATATTATTGTTTGTGTTAAACATGTTCCATCTACAACAGATGTCAAGATAGATGAAAAGAAAGGTACTCTTATCAGAGAGGGAATAGAGATGCAATTGAATCCTTTTGACCTTTATGCTATTGAACAGGGAATGAGATTGAAGGAGAGATATAGTGCAAATTTAGTAGCGATAAGTATGGGACCTATGCAAGCAGAGAGGAGTCTGAGAGAGGCATTAGCAATGGGTTGTGATGATGCTATTTTATTATCAGACAATATATTTGCTGGTGCTGATACTCTCGCTACATCCTATACATTAGCAAGTGCTATTAAAAGGATCGGGTTTGATATCATTATTTGCGGTGTAAAAAGTACAGATGGAGATACGGGTCAGGTTGGACCAGGAGTGGCTGAATTTTTAAATATTCCTCATGTTTGCTATGTCACCAATGTAGTAGAAATAAAAAATAAAAAAATCAAATTAGATAGAGAATTAGGAGATATTTACCAAACACTTAATCTATCTTTACCATGTCTTATCACTATTACTAAAGATATTGGTGAACCCAGATTACCTTCATTTAGAGGAAAAATGAAAGCAAAAAAAGCAAAGATTTCAATTTGGACTAAGAATAATTTATTGGAAAATGAAAATCTATTTGGTTTAGATGGTTCAGCAACTCGAGTTGTGAAAATCTTTCCACCAACAACAATAGAAGAGACTGAACTTTTATCGGGAACAGTTTCTGAACAAGCAAGAAAGCTAATAAATAGATTAGAAAAGTTAAAAATTATATAAAAATTAAATACAATGATATTTTATTAAAAACCTAAGTGTTATTTTTACAATTTTATTCTTTATCTAATTTTTAAGAATTAAATATGTGATTTGTTTTTTTGCTTTATATTAAAAGTTTTGGAATAAATTTAAAATATGGAAAAAATTAAGATTTTAAGAGAAAAATGTAATGGTTGTGGTGTTTGTGTTGATATATGTCCTTATGAAGCAATTAATATGATAAATAACATCCCGGTAATAGATGAGAATTGTCAATTATGTAATATTTGTGTCACTGCATGTGAGCAGAAGGCAATTCTTATAGAGAAAAAAGAGATAAGAGAAATAACCAAGGTAGATTTATCAAAATATAAAGATGTTTTAGTATTTGCTGAACAATATAAGAATAAAGTAGCACCTGTTACATTTGAACTTTTAGGAAAAGGGAAAGAACTTGCTGAAAAGTTAAATGAAAAATTGTTATGTGTTATATTAGGTAATAATATTTTTAATGAGGCTAAGGTTTTATGCTCATATGTTGATAACGTATATATTTATGATAATTCAGAACTAAAAGATTTTAAGATAGATTTATATACAGATATAATTTCTAATTTGGCAGAGGAAATAAAACCAAACATAATACTATTTGGAGCTACACCAATAGGAAGATCACTTGCTCCAAGAGTAGCAGTTAGACTGAGAACTGGTTTAACAGCTGATTGTACAGGACTTACTATAGATAAAGATGGTAATCTAATACAAACAAGACCAGCCTTTGGAGGTAATGTAATGGCTAAGATATTATGTCAAAATAGTAGACCGCAGATGGCTACAGTAAGATATAAAGTGATGAAAAAAGCAGAAAAAACTAAAAGTGGAAAATTTATTATTAAAGATTACTCACCAGTTTTAAGTAAGATAGACATAGTTAAATCTAAAAAGATGTCAATTGGAATTGATATAGTAGATGCAGATATAATAGTCTCTGGAGGCAAGGGACTTGGAAAACCTGATGGTTTTAAATTATTAAAAGAATTTGCAAATCTTGTGGGGGGTTCAATTGGAGCGAGCAGAGCAGTTGTAGATGAAGGCTGGATAGATCATATTCATCAAGTTGGATTAAGTGGAAGAACTGTTAGACCCAAGCTATATATAGCATGTGGTATATCAGGTTCAGTTCAGCATTTAGCTGGTATGAAAACATCAGAAACAATAGTGGCAATAAATAGTGATCAGGATGCACCAATATTTAAAGTTTCTCATTATGGAGTAGTTGGAGACCTTTATGAAGTTATACCTGCCTTGATGAAAGAAATTAAAAATAGAAAGCAAAAAGGAAGGTAATAAGTACAATGTATAAAAAAATTGAATCTAATATTGCTGAAAAGATAAAAAAAATTGTTGGTTATAAGAATGTTATAACGGAAAGAGAGAAAATGGAAGATTATACTCACGATGAGTATTCTCTCTATCTGATAAAGAATTATCCTGAGATTGTAGTAAAGCCAAAAAGTGCTGATGAGATATCTGAAATCTTAAAATTAGCTAATTTGGAAAATTTCCCAGTAACACCAAGGGGAGGTGGTACTGGTCTTTGTGGGGGTTGTGTTCCTATAAAAGGTGGTGTTGTCTTGAGTTTAGAAAACATGAACAGAATATTAGAGATAGATAAAGATAATTTAGTTATTGTTTTAGAACCTGGTGTCAGACTTATGGATTTATATGAAAAAGTAGAAGAATCTAATCTGTTTTTTCCATTGCACCCAGGTGATGAGAGTGCAAATGTTGGAGGAATTATAGCAACAAATGCAGGTGGAGCAAGAGCAGTAAAGTATGGTGTTACAAGAAATTTTGTGAGAGGACTTGAGGTAGTTTTACCAGATGGAGATATAATAAATGTTGGTGGGAAGGTAATGAAAGACTGTACGGGATATAATTTGATGAATCTATTTATAGGTTCTGAAGGAACTTTAGGAATTATCACAAAAGCAATTATTAGACTTCTTCCAAAACTAAAAATGATAACTACGCTAGTAGTTCCTTATGATAACTTATATGATGCAATTAAAACTGTTCCAGAAATAATAAGAAACTTAGTCATTCCTTTAGGTATTGAGTTTATAGAAAAAGAGGTAATTCCTCCAACGGAAAGCTATCTTGGAAAAAAATGGCCTACAAAGGTAGGAAATGCTTATCTAATGATAATTATAGATGCTTCTACAGAAGAGGAATTAGACTCACTCTGTGAAAAGGTTGCTGATATCTGCACAAGTAACAACGCTATTGATGTACTTATTGCTGATTCAAAAGAAAGACAGAAAGATATTTTAGATATTAGAAGTAATATTTATGAAGCCTTAAAAAATGAAACAATTGAGATACTCGATATTACTGTGCCTCCAAGTGAAATTGCAAATTATGTAAAAGAGGTCCATAAAGTATCTAAAAAATACAACATATGGTTACCCTGTTATGGTCATGCAGGTGATGGCAATGTTCATACAAATATTATGAAGAGTTATAAATGGGAAGAAAAATATCCAATTATCAGAGAAAAGCTACATAAAATTGGTATTGAACTAGGTGGTGTCATAACTGGTGAGCATGGTATTGGCTTTGTAAAGAAAGAATATCTTTCAATGATAGGGGAGAAAAAGATTGAGTTGTTTAAAAGAATAAAGAGAGCATTTGATCCCAATAATATATTGAATCCTGGAAAGGTTATTGACTAAGAAATAAACGTTTAAATTTTATATCATATATCTTTACTGCTTTTAAACCTCTATAAAAATCTAAATTTTTTTAATGTTATATAATGAGCTTCACCATTAAAAAAGTGAAGCTATTTCTTAGATACAGTAAAATCAAAACTTTGAAATTTTTTAAAATTTTAAAAATATTTAATTACTAAAAACCCATAAAATAGAAATATAATCTTTATAAATAAGTAAATACATATTTTTTTTAATTTATCATATATCTTACTAAAAATGAGAATAAAACTTACCTATGGTAAAGAAGGATTATGGATAAATTTACCTAACGATGCTGATATAACAGTAATAAAAACCAAATTTATTAGTGGATTGTTAGATAAAAAAGAAGCTATAAGAAAAGCCTTAAGAAATCCCATAGGAACAGAGCCTCTAAGGGAAAAGATAAATTCAACTAATAAGGTATCAATAGTTTTTAGTGATATTACTAGGCCTGTTCCTAACCATAAATTATTAATAACCCTCCTGGAGGAGATTTCACATGTTCCTACAAAAAATATTACTCTAATTAATGCTTTAGGTACTCATAGAAAGAATACAAAAAAAGAATTGATAGAGATGTTGGGTAAGGAAATTGTAGAGGATTATAATATAGTACAGCACGATGCATTTAACAAGAAAAAATTAGTTTATTTGGGTAAAACAAATTTTTAACATGAAATTTGGATAAATAAACTATACATGAGTTTTGATGTTAAAATATTAACAGGCTTGATAGAACCTCACTTTTTCGCGGGTTTCTCTGGTGGTCCTAAATCTGTTTTACCAGGTTTAGCTGGGGAAGTATCAATACTCCAAAATCATAATTCAAAAATGATTAATAATAAAAACTCTACTTGGGGTATTACATTTGGCAATCCTATCTGGGAAGATATAAAGGAAGTTGCTAGAAAAACAGAACCTAATTTTCTTCTGAATGTAACTATTAACAAAAACAAAGAAATAACGGGAATTTTTGCTGGTAATATATGGAAAGTTCGGAAAAACTGGAGATATAGTAAATTTAGTTTTATTTTTTTCGGAATTATCCAATTATATAGAAAAAGTAATAATATTATTAAATATCGGTCTCCTTTCAGCACAAAATACATATATGGCTTGCGATAATATTAAATGATTGATAAAGTTTCATGGAAAAAACAGTTTTATTTTTAAAAATTAACATTTTGGCTTAGTAATTATTTTTAACATTTTAAAATTGTAACAACAAAAGCAATTCTATATATTGACAAAAGTTAAAATAAGTTATATATTTACTACGTAATAACAATAATACATAATATCAAATTTGGTTAAGGATAACTTTGGAATTAATCTTTTATATTTACAATCATAGCTTTGACACTGCAAGTCTGGATGTAGGATCTTTTATGTATTTATCAACGTAAATGCTATTTTTATGTTTCCTAGAGCTTTTAACTGTCAAAGTCTAAAATATAAAAGGTTACAGCAGGGTGATTGATTTTAATAACCATTTATCAGAAATAATTACAAAAAATTGTAGAAGTTAAAAATAGATATCAATTATTTTATAAATAGTCAAGGGGGAGTGGATTATATACTATCATATATAAATTAACACTAACCCTATGCAAATTGTTAAAAATAGAAGAAACCAGAGAAATAATTCTAAGGGAAATAGGTAAAAAAGGAAATCAGCAAACCTCAGATTGAATAAGGTTTGAAAAGTATTTTAATTTTAAAATAATAATGGTTTCATGAAACTAAAGTTTTAAGATTTTTGCCATCCATTTCCATCTAGAAGAGTTTAGTGAAGGCTACTTAATTTAATATGATAGGGGGTGAATAAATGTGACTAGGGGCTATAGAATTTTAGTTTGTTGCGGCACTGCAGGAGCTACGGCGACGGTTTTGGTGGATAAACTTGAAAATAAGCTAAGAGAGCTTGGTCTTGAGCTAGATAGGATTGATAAGATTCAAATTGGGAATCTCCAAAGCATGGTGAGTGGAGGGGATTATGATATTGTGGTTACAGCTGTTGATATACAAACGAATGAGCTCTCCCTATCAGTACCAGTAGTCAGAGCAATGGGCATTCTTACAGGTTTGAATGAAGAAGAAGATTTGCAGAGAATAGTAGAAATCTTGAAAAAAACTAAAACTAAGTAAATTAATAAAGGGAGGTGATTCTCAATGACTATTTCTCAAATAATATTAAAAAACTAAAACTAAGTAAATTAATAAAGAGAGGTGATTATCAATGACTATTTCTCAAATAATATTAAGTTTCGGAGCTGTTGTTTTATTGCCAATTTTACTTGCTATAATGGCAAAGATCTTTGGGGCCAAATGGGGAACGTCCATTAAGTCAGGCCTACTTGTCGGTATCGGGTTCATTGGGGTGTGGGCTGTATTTGGGAGCTATGCGGGTGTCTTCAGCCCAGTTGCCACCAAGTTAATTACTGAGGTTGGGATAGATCTCCCATTTTTTGATATAGGTGATTCCATTATTTGCATGATGGGTTTTGGTGTGCCTTTGGCGGGTATTTTAGCTATTCCCGTAGTGTTTGTTTTGAACTATATCTTGTATAAGTTAAAAATCGTATATACCTTAAATGTTGACCTTTGGAATTATTGGCAATTTGCCTTAGCTGGTGCTTTTGTAATGGCAATGACAGGTAGTCTGGTTTATAGTTGGTTAGCCATCATCTCTATATCTTTAATTGCACTTGCAATGGCAGATTGGGTAGCACCAGCGGTTGAGGAAACGTTTGGTCTACCTGGCATAACAATTTCGCACCTACATTCTAATAGTTTTGTTATTTTTTCCATTTTCCTCAATTGGATACTTGATAAAATCGGTTTGGGAAAAATAAGAGCTGATTCTGACTCCATTAGAAAGAGATTCGGTATACTCGGAGAGCCACTGATGATAGGGTTATTTATGGGACTCGTTCTAGCCTTAATTGCCAATTATAATACTCTTAACAATATTGAGTCATGGCAACAAATTGCGAACAGTGGTATATATGTGGCTGCTGCTATGTTTTTGCTTCCAATAATGTGTGGGGTGCTAATACAAGGATTAACCCCTATAGGGGAAGCAATTAAAAGTAGGATGAGGAGGAGTGGCGCAAGGCATTCACTGAAAATTGGTCTTGATTCAGCAATTATTATAGGAAATCCTGCAGTTTTAGCTTCAACCGTACTTTTTCTTCCAATAGGAATATTTCTTATGATGGTCTTACCATATAACAAGATGTTGATAACGATTGGGTGGGCATTTATTGTCTTTTGGTTTCCAATGATGGTTCCAATAATGAAGAAAAACATAGTAAAAATGGTGGTTGCGCAAGCAATTATTTGGACTTTAATGTTCTATATAGGCACTAATATAGCCCCTATTCTTACCAGTGCATATAAGCTCTATGCTGGAGTACCAATACCTGAAGGAGTTATGACTGTTGCATCCCTTTGGGCAACCATGAACATATTTATAGACCTGATGGTTGTCATCCCGCCAGTAGGAGCAATTATAGGTATAGCAATCTTTGTGATCATTGAAATACTTTTAAGGAAGAAGCCTGAACGAATGTATACCCTTATAGGAGCATCTAAGGATTTCGTAAAGGATTTTATTGGTAGAGAGCAATTATAATCTATGAAAGAGAAGTCTGATAATGGGTTAATTGAAAATTGAACAGCACCATAATGTGATGCCAGGATATAGAAATTATGAAGGTGGAAAGAGCATAGTTAAAATGGTGTTCCAGATATTTGCTAAGGTTGATTCTAGAGTTAATGGCAACAAAGATTGGGAACAGATTCTCCAAGAGATAGGATCACGTCTCTACGATTCGGGAATGGTTAAAGATGGTTTCACTAAAGCATTGATAAAACGTGAGAAGGAATTCCCAACTGGGCTTCAACTGCCTTTTAATATTAACATTGCTCTTGCTCACGCGGATCCAAAATGGATTATCCATACAGGAATGGTTATATATTTTATGCTTAAACCGGTAGGGTTCAGAAAGATGGACAACCGCGAGTCGGTAATACCATGTCATGTAGTAATAATTCCACTAATAATAAACCCTAGTGACTACATGAAATTTCTATCTGAGCAAATTAAATACGTTACTACAAAGGAATTTGCTGAACTTGTTGCGAGCCGCTATTTTGATAGGGTAGTTGATAATATCGGATCATTAGCCACCAATTTACTGAGGAACTCGTTCTTAAAAGTAGCATGGTGGACTAATGGTGTTGGGAGTCAAGTTAAAAATATTATACAAGGAAGTGAATAAAGTTAGATTATGCTATTCGACAAATAGAGATGTTGAGATGCATTATAGTAGTAGAGTTGAAAAGATTAATCCTTGAAACTAGTTAAAGCTCTTCTGGGATAACTTTGCGCCAATTTTATGACTTCATTAAATTGGAATGTGTAAGAAGGGTAAAGTTTAAGAACGGAGAAGAAAAAACCTGTAACTATAAGGACACTTGACATTGGGGGGATAAGCAGATTCCTTATTTAAATCTTGAACATGATTTTAATCCTTTTCTTGAAGTGAGGGGCATAAGGATGTGATTAATGAAAAAAGAACTTTTTAAAATTAAGCCCAGTGCAATATTGAAGGCTTCAAATTATGGGAAAACAAGGATTATGTATCCAATGAGTGCAATTAAAAAAGAGATCGTCGAAGCAAATGATATATTCGAAGAAATGAAAAATGAACTTGAAAAAGAAAAATTACCATTTGATAAGAATATTAAAGTTGGTATTATGGTTGAAATACCGTCAATTACTTTAAATGCAGAGGCTTTTACAAATTATATAGATTTCTTTAGCATCGGTACGAATGACCTCACTCAATATACTTTTGCAGCAGATAGAACAAATGACAATCTTTCATATCTCTACCAACTGCTAAACTCTGCAATTCTTAAGCTAATAAAAATGACAGTGGATGCCTCTCACAAAAAAAGTAAATGGACCGGTGTGTGCGGAGAGATTGCAGGAGATCCTAAAGCAATATAAACGCTTGTTCAATTAGGAGTTGACGAATTGAGCATAAATCCACAAAAAATACCATATGCAAAAAAATCATAAGGGGATTGTAATAGATGGTAAGGAAGTTCGCTACGAGTGCGCATACCTTATCCCCGTAGTGGGAAGGCGTTACTCAAGGGCCGTATGAGGGAAAAACTCATGCACACTTCTGAGGGAGACATTAAATGACAACTAAAGGAGGTTATAAGAGATATCTACTCAACAAACAGCAGATGTTACAATAATTGGTGCTGGGATAGAGGGAGCAAGTATAGCAAGAAAACTTTCTGAATATAAGTTAAGGGTACTCCTGATAGATAAAAATTCTGAAGTTGGTTTTGGTACTAGTAAGGCGACTACTGCAAATATTCAGGTGGGGATTGGTTTCCGAGGAGAATTGCGCCAACGGTTAATGGTTTTAGGAAATAAGATGTTTGATAGACTTGTTGAGGAGATAGATGTTCCCATGATACGGATGGGTAGACTTTGGGTTGCAAAGAATGAAAGTGAAGTTAATACTCTTCAGAAATTAATATCTGATGGGGGAAGGATCGGAGTTGATGGTATGGAAATGATAGACGGGAAAGAACTCAGAAAAAGGGAACCTAATATTGCCAAAGATTTTATTGCAGCTTTGTATACTTATAGAACAGGGGTTGTTGAATCTTATGAGTTAGTTCCTGCTTTAGTTGAAAATGCTCAGAACAATGGAGTAGAGCTTCTCTTGGATACAGAAGTCAAAAATATATATCAAAAGGATAAAAGAATAGTCATAGAATTTGATAAAGGCTCAATCAATAGTAGATTCGTTATAAATGCGGCTGGCTTAGGAGCAGTTAAAATAGCAAGAATGATAGATGAGGATACTCTTGATGCTCATCCTAAGAGAGAGGTAGTGCTGGTTACTGATAAACGTTTAGAGGGAATAATAAATCATAGCATTGTACATGTTGCTAACGGAGGTGCTTATCTTAACCCTAGGTGTTCAGGTAATATCACACTTGGGATGGCAGGTGTGGAGGTAGACAGCGGTGATGACATAAATGTCCCAGAGGAGAGGATCCAAACGATAGTTAAGGCAGTTAAGCGAGTGATACCCATATTTTCTTCTAGAGATATAATTAAGTTTTATGCTGGCGTTTGTGTCCAACAACCGGGCGAAGACAAAGATTTTATTATTGAACCTTCAGAAAAAGTACATTCTTTGATTAATGTGCGGGTAGGTTTTGGAGGGGTTACTGCTAGCCAAGCTATAGCGAAGTTAGTATTGCAAATGTTGTCCGAACAAGGACTCCATTTAATTAAAAACCCAAAATTCGATCCCTACCGAAAAGCAATACCTAAGGTGAGTGAACTATCTGATGCAGAAAAGAAAAAACTTATTGCAAAAGATAAACGGTATGGACACATAGTGTGTAGATGTGAGCATATAAGTGAAGGAGAAATAGTAGAGGCAATAAAAAGAGGGGCAAGAACCTTAGATGGCATTAAAAATAGAACAAGAGCTGGTATGGGACGTTGTCAAGGAGGATTTTGTACTCCACGTGTACTCCAGATTCTTTCGAGAGAACTTCATTTACCAGCAACTGAAATAAAGGTAAATAATGATGGAAGTGAGCTTGTACTATTTAAAACGAAAGAACTGCTAACATGGAAGGAGGGTTTCTAATGAATATGCCAGTAGATGTGTTAGTTATAGGAGGAGGACCAGCTGGTTTAGCTGCAGCTATTAAGGCAAGGGAAACTGGAGTTGAAAATGTGCTTATTGTAGAAAGATCTGAGGAGTTAGGAGGACTTCTTTACCAATGCATACACAACGGATTTGGTCTACAGTACTTTAAGGAAGATCTTACTGGCCCGGAATATGCGTATAGATTTATTCAAAAATTAGAAAAATTAAAAATTAACTATCTTTTGAAAACTATGGTTTTAGATGTTACTCCCGAGAAACAAGTATTGGCAATGAATGCTACACAAGGAGTAATCAGACTGAATCCTAAAACTATAGTTCTTGCCATGGGCTGCAGAGAAAGAACAAGGTATAATATTCTTGTTCCAGGAACAAGACCAGCAGGAATCTTCACTGCTGGAACAGCTCAAAGATTAATTAATGTGGAAGGATACCTACCCGGTAATCGTGTCGTTATTTTGGGCTCTGGTGATATTGGAATGATTATGGCGCGAAGATTAATCTTAGAAGGAGCCAAAGTTGAAGCTGTTGTGGAGATTCTTCCCTATATAGGTGGACTCATTAGAAATGAAGTGCAGTGCTTAAGGGACTTTGATATACCTGTTTTTTTGGGACATACTGTAACAGAAATTCATGGATTGAATAGAGTGAATGGGGTAAGTGTGAGTAAAGTGAATGGGGGTTCTTCTCCAGAAAGTATCAAAAAAATAAAGTGCAACACACTTCTCTTATCAGTTGGTCTTATACCGGAAAATGAGCTTTCTTTAAATGCAGGGATAAAACTTGATCCTGTTACAGGTGGACCTATCGTAGATGAAAATATGCAGACTAATGTTCAAGGGATATTTGCAGGAGGAAATGTTGTTCATGTTCTTGATTTTGTAGATAATGTTAGTTGGGAAGCTGAAGTAGCTGGTTTAAGTGCAGCTAAGTATGTTTTAGGTGAGCTTTCCTTACCAACAAAAAATATAAAGGTAAATGCTGGTAATGGTATCAAATATGTTGTTCCCTCATATATAAGTGGTCAAAAAAAAGTTACTTTATATATGAGAGTTTCTGAGCCCAGTCAAAATGCTACTATTAAAGTAGTAGATGATATAAAAGAGAATTGTTTGTATAAGAAAAGAATGCTCATTGCTCGCCCAAGTGAAATGATAAAGTTAACTCTCACTAAAAGATGTATAGAATCTTTGGTAAAGCAAGTAAAAAGTTTAACAGTAAGCTGTGTTGGAGGAAAATAATAATGGAAAAAAATGAAATCATCTGTTTAATCTGTCCTTTAGCTTGCAATATCGAGTTAAAAGTTGCTGGGGAAAACATTGTTGATATTACTGGGTTTCAATGCAAGAAGGGAAAAGAATACGCTTTGCAGGAGTATAAATCACCCCAGCGCGTTCTTACAGCCACAGTTAGAACTACTGATAAAACTAGACCGTTGTTACCATTAAAAACTGCAGATCCTGTGCCTAAAAAACTATTAATACCTTGCATGAAGATATTAGCTGGAAAAGAAGTTAGTCCACCAGTAACAATTGGACAGGTTATCGTGGAAAACATAATGGATACAGGAATAAATGTAGTTGCTACTCGGGAATTTCCTACGGATAATTTAGGAAATACTTAATAACGGTAGCATAAAAATTGCTCTGGTAATGGTGGGTTCAAACAGCAAAATTTTTTTTCGTACTGCATGTACAGAACTTATAGAAAAATATGGCTATAAAATTGAATGGGCAATATGGATGCTGCCTGGATCTAACTTAATGGATAAAGTTTATAAAGAGAGGTGTTATAGTGAAGGAAATAAACAAAGATAGTCCCTTACCTTTGTACTATCAATTGAAGGATTTGATAATGGAAAAAATTGAACTTGGGGAGTATAAATCTGGGGACAAACTGCCTACTGAAGAAGAGTTATGTAAAAAGTATAATCTTAGCAGGACAACAGTTAGAAATGCACTCAAGGACTTAGAGAACAAAGGTTTAATAATAAGGGAAAGAAGCCTGGGCACCTTTATTTCTATGGCAAAAATTAGCCAAGGGCCCAAGATACTGAAAAGTTTTACTGAAGATATGCTAGATAGAGGATACACACCTCATTCAAAAGAATTAGAGAGAAAAGTTATTAAATCACATGGGATAATATCCAAAAAGTTGCAAATTGAAGATGGAGAAAAGGTCATATATATAAAAAGGTTAAGGTTCGCCGATGATAAGCCTATGGGTATTCAAGAAGTTTTTTTACCTTATAGGAGGTTTCCTGAATTGTTATCTGAAGTTGAAGAAATTGGATCTTTGTATAGTTTATTAAAAGAAAGATACAACATAGTAGTTAAGTATGCAAAAGAAAGTTATAGAGCTGTACTGCTTAATGATGTAGAAGCAGAATTATTGGAAACTTCAGATAATTCACCCGCATTTTATGTCGAAAGAATAAGTTTTGATTTAAATAAGAAACCTATAGAGTTTGTCAAATCTCTTATGAGAGCTGATAGATATGAGGTGACTGTAGACTTAAGTAGATATTAATAGATTGTGTAGGATAGAAATTATGGATAAAAAATATTTAATTGCTATTGATATAGGTGGAACTAAGGTACACTATGGCCTATTTAATAATAAGTTTAAAATTTTAAATGATACAAAGAGGCATATTAAGAGTACCAGGAATATTTTTAAAGATTTTACCTGCATTGTTAACGATCTGAAGTCTTTCCTAAATAAATTATCGATAAAAACTCCAGAAATAAGATGTGTAGGAGTTTGTGCGCCTTCTGTGATAGATAGTGAAACGGATACCATTATTTGGACACCAAATTTAGGAAATTGGAAAAATTTTAATATAAGAGATTTTTTTGAAAGAGAAATTGGTATTCCGACTTTTTTAAGTTATGATGGTCATTCAGCAGCTTTGGGAGAGTATTATATACATTATAAGAAAAAAGTTAATAATATGATTTTTATTTCTATTGGGACGGGGATTGGCACTGGCCTAATTTTGGATGGTAAGCTTTTTTTGGGAAGTCACAATTTGGCTGGTGCTATTGGCTGGTTTATTAATGATAGAGACGAAATAAGTAAAGATAAGGCATTAGTTCTAGGTTGGTTGGAGTCGAGAGTCTCAGGAAAATATCTAACGGGATTAGTAGAGAGGGGATTTTTAAATGATATAAGTAAAGGTAGAAAGATCCTTCTAAAAGAAGTTTTTGAGCTATATAAGTGTAAAGAGAAAAATAAGAGAATAAAGTTTATAGTAGAGGAAATGTTGGACTATCTAGGGATGGCGATTTCAAATATAGTAACTCTTTTAGATTTGGACCTAGTTGTTATTGGAGGAGGGGTGGGATCCAAGATGGGTTTTGCTCTTGATTATTTAAAAGAGATAGTTATAAGGAATTCTCAGCCTTATATAACCAAGGATTTAAAAATAAGACTAAGTAAAATTAAAAATGCTGCATTGGTTGGAGCAGTGATAAATGCAGCAGAACGAGTTAATTAAAAGAAATGTATAATTATAAGACTGGGGGTAAAAATGTCTTGTGAAGTTTATTTAGAAAAAATTCAAAGTTTATTAAAGAAATTGGAAAAAGAGCAAAAAGAAAACATAAAAGGGGCAGCTAAAATAATGGCTGACTCTATATATAAAAAAAGGTTTGTATTTTTGTTTGGCAGTGGTCATTCAGTATTACCGTGTATGGATGTATTCCCAAGATATGGTACATTTGTTGGTCTTCAGCCAATCACAGATAGCAGATTAATGTGGAGCAGTATTGCTGGGTCTGGGGGGACCAGAGAATTGCTTTGGATAGAAAGGCAAGAAGGTTATGTAAAGGAAATACTGAAAAGTTATAATATGACTCCTGATGATTCAATAGTTATATTTTCACATGGAGGTGTAAATGCAGCTCCTGTTGAGATGGCCCTTCTTTGTAAAGATAAGGGTATGAAAGTCATAGGTATTACAAATGGTCAATATCTTAAAATATCAAAACCTAACCATTCAAGTGGGAAAAGGCTTGGAGATATTGCTGATGTTGTCATAGATAATTGTGCTCCTATAGAGGACGCTTTGGTGAAGATAAAAAATTTAGATTATAAAGTGGCTCCAGCTTCAACGGTAACATGTATGGTAATATCGATGTCTTTAGTTTCTGAAACGGCAAAATTGTTAACAGAGAAGGGTATAAAGCTTGACGTATTTATTTCGCCTACTGTTGAAAATGTAGAGCCTGATCATAATAATAAAGTTTATGAAAAATATATGGAAAATGTATATAAAAAGTGGTAAAGGAAAATGAGAATATTAATAGAAAAGAATTATGAATTACTATCAAAAAAAGCTACAGACTATTTTAAAAATTTAATAGTAAAAGGCGATGTAAAAACAGTAGCGTTTCCTACTGGGTTAACACCATTAAATTTTTACAAGGAATTAGTTAGATTATATAAAGAAAAAGAAATAGATTTTTCTAATATTACCGGTTTTTTAATTGATGAATATTATCCAATTTCTAATAATTCTAAAGATAGTTTTAGGTATTACATAGATAATAATTTTTTTAAACATATAAATATTAAAAAAAAGTATTATTACAATGGCGAAAATAAGAATTTTTTAGAAGAGTGCGCCTTGTATGAAGAAAATATAATTAAAGAAGAAGGGCTGGATCTGGCAATTTCGGGTATAGGAAACAATGGGCATATTGGATTTAATGAACCTGGGAGTGATTTTAATAGTAGGGTTAGATTAGTGGAACTGGAAGCAGAGACGGCAAAGATTAATAAAGAAAAATATGAATCTGAGAATACTCCGAAGTATGCTCTTACTTTAGGAATTTTAAATATAATGCAGTCAAAAAAGATATTGCTTTTAGCCTCAGGCTTAGATAAATCTTTTGTGGTTAAGAAAATTGTAGAGGGTGAGATTACCAGAACACTACCTTCTTCTGTCTTAAGACTTCATAGAGATTTAACTATTATTTTGGACGAACAAGCAGCAAGCAAATTAGATGAAGTAATAAAAGAAATAATACAATTCTTGTGAAAAATACATATGAGTATATGTGACGAATGTAATAAAGATAGAATGGGAGATAAAAATGCTTATTAATGATTATTTTAGAAAAGTTAATGAAATATTGAAAAAAATTGTAAAAACGCAAGTAGGTAGCATAATTAAAGCTGCGGATATTATAGCAAAGTCAATTGAGGGTGGTGGTGTAGTATATGTTTTTGGGGCTACACATGCTGGAATGATAGCAGAGGAACTTTTTTTTAGGGCAGGTGGATTAATACCAGTAAATCCAATACTAGCATCAGGATTAACAACATTAGAGCGTCCTGCTAGTAATACTTCCAAGATAGAAAAACTTGAAGGGTATGGGAAAATAATTATTGAAGGATCAGGCATTACAGATAAAGATGTTTTAATTGTCCATTCGGTTTCAGGAAGAAACCCGGCACCTATTGAGGTTGCATTGGAAGGAAAGAAAAAAGGATCAAAACTTGTAATTCTTACAAATTTAAGCTTTTCCAGGAGTGTTAAGTCACGCCATTCCAGCGGCAAGAGATTATTTGAGATAGGCGCTGATGTTGTTCTTGATAATTGCGGTATAAGTGGAGATGCAGTTGTAGAAGTGGAGGGAATGAAACAGAAAACAGGTCCTACTTCAACAATTTGTGGCTGTTATATTATGAATGCAGTAATGATCCAGGTGATTGAAAATTTGATAAAAAAAGGCATAACCCCACCAGTTTTTATGAGTGCAAATGTTGATGGCGGAGATGATTTTAATAAAAAATTGCTAGAGGAATATAAAAGTAGAATAAAATACTTGTAAGATAGGGAACAATACAGTGAAAGTCTTAATTATAAGGGAATAAATCAAGATGGGATAATTAAAAGGGGGTTGTTTGTATATTAGTTATAAATTTTCCCATGGAAAAATTATCACTAGCAGAAGATAAAATGGAAAACAATGACTTGCTGGTTAACTTGTTAAGGAAAGAAGGGACAAAAGTTAAACATATTATCCTGTCCAGTAGCGATAGAGAGTGGTCTTTATCAAAAGATATAGACCTGATTATAGCCTGTACTTATAATGCTGTACATAAATACTTATCAGGTTAAGATAATCAAGAACCTGCAGGCTACCGGTATTCCTCTTATAGCTATATCCAGTAATCCTTATGACCTTCAGATTTTACCCCCGATAACTACATTTTTAGTAATTTATGACTACAGCCCTTTTAATCTGAAGGTAGCTGGTGGAATAATGATTGGTAAATATAAAGCAAAAGGGACTTTACCTGTAACTTTAAAAATTTGAGAAGCTAATTTAAAAGATTTTTTGTTAAATTTGTATAGAAAGATGGTGAAGTGTTATGAGTGGAAAATTATTATCACTGGTAAAACCAAAAATACAACTGCCACTTGATGATAATTTCCAGCCTGCAGTTTTATGGGAAAGTACTTTTCATAACAATCTTAAAAATTCTGGCAAAGGTGTTCCTCTTTCAATTGGAGTTGAAAAAGAGGATGGTTCTGTGTTGGTATATAAAACTAAGGTTTTTCCAGAAGAATCTGGTTTTGCTTCATATAATTTTCCATATATTGAACGATTGGTAAAAACTCTTCTATGGATTTATGGTGGGCATAGAATAATAATGGGAGGTTCAAAAAAAAATTGGTGAATATATTAAGAAAATATATTCCGAGAAAGGAAAACGTGCTTTTGATGCTAAATTTATGTCTGGCATATATGAAAAGCCTTTTAAGGAAAAATCAATTTCACTGGGAGGTCATCTTGACGGATGTCGAATCGGATTTGATCTGGGGGCAAGTGACAGGAAAGTTAGTGCTGTTACAGATGGTAAGGTGGTTTTTAGCGAGGAAGTGGCGTGGAATCCTGGTACACAAACCGATCCCTGCTATCATTATCACGAAATTATGTCTATGCTACACCGTGCTGCAGCTAATATACCCTGTGTCCAGGCTATAGGAGGAAGCTCTGCAGGAATTTATATAGAAAAACGGGTAATGAGAGTTTCAATATTCCGTGGAATTCTGGCAGATCTTTTTGAAAAAAAAGTAAAAAATATTTTTTTGGATATCCAAAGTGAGTGGAATATTCCTCTTAAGGTAATAAATGATGGTGAAGTTACAGCTTTTGCTGGTTCTATGTCTTTGAAGAAAAATGCTGTGCTGGGTATTGCTATGGGATCCAGCGAGGCAGGGGCTATATAAATAAGAAAGGAAGCATTAATGATTGGTTAAATGAACTGGCTTTTATACCTGTTGACTTGAATAGTGAAGCATCTATTGACGAGTGGTCTGGCGACCGCGGTTGTGGAGCTCAATATTTTTCACAACATGCGGTTATACGGCTTGCTGAAAAAGCAGAAATAGTTCTTAATAGTGGGAGGACACCTGCTGAAAAATTAAAATAATGGGGGTATCTCCTTTAATGGACTTACCCCAACATATTATGTTCCATCTTTTTCGGACCTCTAACACCCTTTATTAGCTGACTATATGGCGACCAACGAAGCTTAAAACATATTCCCGGCATGCTTCCTCTGATGGAAAATAACTTTCAAATTCCAATTGTGTCCGAGGGTAATCCTCCATGTTGATAGATACTATACCTTGTGTTTAGTCCAGTCAAGGAGATACCCCCATTTTAAAATATATTCAGGAACTAATAGCCCGGGGGGATGAACGGGCGAAAAAAGTTTTTGAAACAATTGGCTGTTATTTAGGATACAGTATTGCTTATTATGCGCAGTTTTATGAAATAAGTACCGTTTTAATACTGGGGAGGGTCACCTCGGGAGAAGGCGGCAAGATAATTGTATTGAAAGCAGAACAGGTTCTGGAGAAAGAATTTCCAGAGCTTTATAGTAAAATTGCTCTTAATCTTCCTGATGAATCCAGTAGAAGGGTAGGTCAATCTATTGCTGCAGCCAGTTTGCCATTAATAAGTAAATAGAAATATATATTAAAAAAATTTAATAAAAGATAAAAAGGAAATTTTTTAAAATGGATAATAATAACAATATTATTTTAATTGGAAGTATAATCACTCCTTTTAAGTTGATTAAAGATCAGGCTGTATTTATCGGTAAGGGAAAGATTATTGGAATTAAAGATAGGAAAGATATAGAAAAAAGAGCGAACTCAGAAATTATAGAGGTAAAGGATGGATTTATAGTTCCAGGATTTATTGATGTGCATGTTCATGGCGGCGGCGGATTTGATGTTATGGATGGGAATTATGAAGCAATAAAACAAGTGGCAAAAACCCATTCAAAATATGGCACCACGTCTTTTCTTCCTACTACCATGACCATGAATAAAAATAAAATTATTAAAAGCCTTAAAAGTGTTAAAGAAGCGTATGCAAAGGGAACCGGAGCTGCTGAAGTTTTAGGAGTAAATCTGGAAGGTCCTTTCATAAATCCTTTAAAAAAAGGAGCACAAAAGGAGGAAGATATAAGGAATGCTTCGGTTGAGGAGTTTATGGAACTTAACCAGGCTTCTGGTAACTTAATTCGTATTGTTACAATTGCACCAGAAATGCCGGGAGCAAAGAAACTTATTCGCTGGTTGTATAAGCATAATATCATTGCTTCGGCAGGGCATTCTAATGCCACTTACAAGCAAGTACAGGAAGGTATTGCGGTTGGTCTAAATCATGTTACTCATATCTTCAACGCTATGACAGGATTCGGCCACAGGGAGCCCGGTATCGTAGGAGCAGCGTTATTTTCCCCAGAATTAATAGTGGAGATGATCGCTGATGGAATACATTTGCATCCTTTAGCAATGAAGCTAGTTACTAAAGTTAAAGAAATGGAAAAAATAGTCCTTATTACAGATTCCATGCGAGCAGCAAGTAAGCCTGACGGCATATATAATCTCAATGGTCAGGAAGTTATAGTTGCAGATGGAGAAGCAAGGTTAAAAGATGGAACTTTAGCCGGAAGTGTCTTGACTCTTGATAAAGCAGTAAGAAATATGGTAAATCTAGTAGGTCTATCATTTATTGAAGCAATCAGGATGGTAACTATTAATCCGGCGAAATGTCTGGGCATTGAAGACAAAAAAGGAAGTTTAGAGCCAGGTAAGGACGCCGATATAGTTATTTTAAATAAAAAGTTAGAAGTTGATGCAACTTTGGTTAAAGGAAAAATAATTTACAAGAGAGAAAGGGAGTAAAAAAATGTTTTAAAAATGTGAAAGATTAATTTACATGGGAGAGTGGAAATAGTGGATTATATATTAGGTGTTGATGGGGGTGCGATAAAAACAGTTGTTTAGATAACAGATTTATAGGGGGAATTGGTTGCTGAAAGTGAATATGGACCAAGTAATTTCAAAAGTGTAAATATAAAAATTGCAAGTGTTGAAGATGCCAGTTAAATTAAAATTTTTTGTGGGTATTTTTGACTCTTAGTAAAAATATATTTGCAGCTTTAGGAATTTTTACATTCTTTTTTCAGTGGGTTCGCTACTCTAACAACATATTGCACTATCAAAGAAACCTATATATGCATTAATAGGAGAAATATCTTTACTCTAAAATAATGTGCAGGTTCCATATAGGGTCCATATATGCAGTATGTAGTTACACTTAAATTCCAGTTTTAATAGTTTTTTTATTTTTTCAACAACTTGTTATACAAAGTCTAGCAATAACTGGTTTAAAGGGGTAAGGGGAATCATTATAAAAATAATATAAATTTTAAAATTATAATATAAAGTGGGGAGAGTATGAATTATTATGTACGAGATAAAGAAAAAACACCCGAAGAAGCAGAAAATTCAATAATTGAACTATTTGCTGTTATTAGTTCAAGAATAATAGATGAGGTTGAAAAAAAATACGGAAAAGAAAGTTTCGAGCTAGTAAAAAAGGCCTTTATAGATTCTATTGTAGATTTAATCAGTAAAGGATTTAAAAAATTTAAAAAGCGAGATTTAAAAGTATATATTAAGTTGCTAGTTAATGGGGTTACTCAAGGTACTAAATTTGAAATTGTTGAAAATAAACAAGCTAGCGTTCGTTTCAAATTTACAAGTTGCCCATTGGCTACTTACTTTAGAAAAATTGGAAAGCCAGAAATTGGTAAATTTTTTTGTGAAGTTGATGAACCGCTGGTTAAAGCCTTTAACAAATGTATCAAATTTGAAAGAACAAAAACACTAATGGATGGTGATGATTACTGTGATCACCATTATTTTGCCTAAGAGCATAGAGTGAATTTTGCAGAATATTATTTTTTGAAACATACTGTAATCATATTTTACAGAAGGTTGGCTTAGATATTATCTAGAAGTGTTTTTTAATAATCTGGGGGGTGGGGGGTAGAGGTAAAAGAAAAATTATTAATTTATTATACTAAAGATAATAAAAAGGTATTTATCGAAAAAAAATTTTTAAATGATAATAAAATCTGTAAGATGTTGATTTTGTTTAGCCAGAAAAAAAATGGCAGAGTAATAAAAATTTATAAATTACATTTAATTTATTTTTAAATAATTAGAAGACAATATTATAGAAAAATTTTAAATACATTTATGTAATGTAGAGATACTATTTGAGATACTTTTTAATGGAGTGATTTGATTAATTTGGAATTTAAAATCGGTAGCAGAATATATTATATTGGTCTAACCATAAGACATATTTTTATATGTTGAATTATATAATGAAATAAATATGACAGTGGAAGGGGAAAAATGGGCGAAAAAATATTTATTCCTTATGGAGCTATATATTATTTAGGCAAGGTGCTTTACAGAACTGCCAAATCAGGGTTTCTCACGATGAGAGATAAATATAACTGAAAAAAAAGGAATAGCGAAGTTTGTAGAAGATGTATTGACAATTGAAGTATTGGAAAAATTAAGTGAAATGGTATCCTTAGAACTAATATCAAATGTAAAGTTTAAAAAAGAGAATCTAACAACCAAAGAATTGGAAGAAATAAAAGAGATAATATATTCAGTAATAGAATCAAAGGTTTGTGCAACAGAAACACCAAAATTTCAAATACTGAGAGAAATACGATCGGTGGTAATAGTAACATTAGAGTTAAGAGATGAAGAAGCGATGAAAAGATAGGGAGTAGATCGTGATGAATTGCGTGATTTTTTATATTATGAAATTGATGTAAAAATAAAATGATATATAAGAGAATTTTTAAAGAATAAGAAATAAAAGAACCAACTAAGAGAAGAGAATATTTATCTAAGTGAGTAGGCGATAGGTAATACCTACGACTTTGCGATACTAGACCACGCTCCAGCATTACCTTAACTTCCGCAACTAACATATAGGGGGGTATATTTTTTTGTTAATATCTAAAGGGTAGGGGGATATCAAAATCTGGAGCTTTAAGAATATTGACCACGCTATAGTCTCACGTTAATTTTCGCGAAATTAAGGAGTAATTTTAAAATTTTATGGAAAATCCGAATAAAAGAGAAAAAATAGAAAAAAAAGAAAATAAAAAAACCTGTTAATATATATTTTGATATTTAAAAAATGAAAAACTTTAAATCAAAAAATATTAAATCTAATATAATATTAATAGATGCTCGAATTATTAGTGTAAATGACCTAATAATCAATATAAAAAAAGTGATAGAGTAGAAATAATTAACCTGAAGAAAAAGGGATTGAAACGGGAACGACTTAATTCTAGCACACCTTCTATAATAAAAATAATATAGTTTTATTAAATTAATCTTAGGGGAACACAATGGCGAATAACAATCTACGAATTAAATACAACAGCGACCATACTCAAATTTGGTGTAATGTGAGGAAACGCTTTATTGCGGTCCAGAGAGAAGGGCTTGAGGAAGAAGTAAGACAACGAACGATAATAGACCTTGTTTCACACTACAAGTACCCTCTTAAGTTTTTGGATGTCAATGTGATTGTTCGTATTAGACAAGACGAGAAACCAAGGAGCGCTGATATTGTTGTTTTTAGAAATGAAACCAAACAGGAACCTTTTATTGTGGTCGAAAACAAGCAACCCGAAAAGGGGTCGGGTACTGATCAAGCAGAGAAATACGCAAAAATTTTGGGGGCTGAGTATGCTAAGTATACAGACGGTATCTCTGAGGAGACGCTTAGGATATCATATGTGCAAAGCAGAAGCCCCGAAGTGCTTCCAGTTTCTGACATTCCCCTTTACGGGAAGGCCATCACTTATTCCATAACTTCTTTAATACCTTTTCCTGATCTAAAAAGTGTTCTTCAGAGTTGTCATGACGACCTAAGGCGAGTTGGAAAGGATCCCGTTGAGTCATTCAAGATCATGAGCAAACTTGTGGTAGCTAAGATTTTTGATGAGAGAAATACTCCAAGCAATGACTACTATGAAATGCAGTATGGCATAAACGAGACAGATGAAGAAGTTGCTGGTCGGGTTAGGAGCCTCTTTTTCCGAAGCATTGAGACGTTGACTTCAAGAAACGACGGGGAAGTAATCGAAGACCGTACAATTGAAGTCGATGATACAACTATAGCCTCTATTGTAAAGAAACTTCAGCGATACAGTTTTATAGGTACTGCTGTTGATACAAAAGGGACAGTATTTGAGACATTTATTGACGCCGCATTCCGAGGGCCCTTTGGTCAATATTTCACGCCTAGAACTGTTGTGAGTTTCATGGTTGAAATTGTCTATCCCAAGCAGAGCGATGTCGTGATTGACCCCGCGTGTGGTAGTGGAGGTTTTCTAATCTATGTTCTTAATCATGTAAGACGTCTTATAGAGGAAAATTATAAAAAGAGGCTCTCACAGGCCGAGATTGATAGAAAAGTATTTGAATTTGCTCAAGACAACATTTTTGGAATGGATATTGCTTCTTTACCAGAATTTGCAGCTAAGGTAAACATGTTAGTTAATGATGACGGTCGAGGTAACATATATAGTGCTGACGCACTAAGCCCCACAAATCAGCTCCCCCAACGGATAACCAGGCGAAAATACGACATTGCTATAACAAATCCGCCATTTGGAGTAAAGGTCAATAATCCTGCCGTACTTTCAGAATTTGATACAGGCAAAGATTCGGAGGGGACTCCTAAGAAATCCCAAGATACGAAAATACTCTTTATAGAAAGATGCCTTCAGCTAATAAAAGAAGGCGGAAAAGTAATGATTGTGCTACCCAATGGTATTTTAAACAATCCAAGTGAAGAATATCAAAAAATAAGGCAGTTTGTACGCAAAAATGCGATAATCAGGGCAGTCTTCCGAATAAGAGACGATGCATTTCTGCATACAGGGACTGGGAGTAGAACGAGTCTGGTCTATCTTCAAAAAAGGAAAAAGGAAGACTCACAGGGTCCTATATTTATGAGCTGGATAAAAAATATCGGTTATGACAAGCAAGGCCGGACTGAGACTAAGACAGGAGAGCCTATTACCAACGATTTTCCAGTTGTTCTAGATACATTCAGGAGCTGGGAAGAAACAGGAAGAATAGAAGAACTCAAGCATCCTTTGATCTTTACAGTAAAACTAGAAGATTTACAGGATTCTTTAGACCCCAGATTTTACAATCCAGCACTAACTTTAAGAATCAAGAAGTTAAAAGAGAAATACAAGGTCGTACCTTTAAAGGAGCTTCTTGTAGATCTTACTGAAAGAACTCTTAAAGAGAAATTAGACGCAAATTCTGCCAACAATGATCTTCTTGATGAAATAGATACCAAGAAGGTTATTAAGGGTAAAGCGCCTAGAGACTATCAAGAGCGTGGAATAAAGGTTGTTAAAATTGCAGAAATCAAAGAAATTAATGACCTGTACCAGCTAGACCATCATAGCTGTCAGTTTATAAGTGATGACGACCATGCAATTAGAATTCAGTCTAAACTTTACCCACAGGAGATACTTTTTGCCATAACAGGGGCAACAATCGGTAAAGTTACCATGGTTCCCGAAGATATAGGTGAAGCAAATATTTGTAGCGATATTGCAAAGGTAAGAGTGGACAAGTCGAAAATAGATCCATATTATGTCTTCGCTTATTTGTCATCTGAACTTGGCCAATTACAAATTAGGTCAAGAATTTCAGGCTCTACGAATGAGCATCTGGCCTGTCTTGCCGTTGAAGAGCTTGAAATTCCGCTTCTGCCCGCGAAAATCAGAAACGAAATCGCTGCTGAGTATAAATCCGCAATGGAAAGTTTAAGAAAAGCACGTGAAGCAACGAGGAAAGGCAAGAAGTTGGTTCTATATAGTCTTCTAGAAGGGGAACCGGAAGAGATCGCGGAAGTCCTTGAAAAGGAAAAAGAATAAGCTTAGCTCATTTCATTTTAGTGCTGTTACAGTCTTGTCAAAATGTTCATGTATTAAATGTAAAGGCAACATAAATAGATAGCCTGAATGTAGTATATAAAATCCTAAAAATTTCAAAATAAATCGTTATTCACCTAATCCATTAACCTGACTTTATATAATATGTACTATCTAAGCTTAGTGTTTACATTTTGCTCCTTAAAAAAGTAAGAACATAAAAGCTCTTTTAAAGTAGATAATTTATTAGCAAAATATAATTTAATATTTCTGTATGATTGTTCTGTTTAAAATATGGGAGGTGTTTTTATTAATAAAACATTAAAAGCTAAGAAATTTAAATTGGAAATTGAACTTATTCCAGCTAAAGTTTGGTATTCATCTATTCAAGATTTTTGCAGAAAGAATAAAAAAATAAATAAATGGCGAAAAATAAAGAAGGAAATTATTAAAGAAGAAGGAAACTATTGTTGGATTTGTGGGAAAGAAGATAGTCGTTTAGAAGCTCACGAGTTTTGGGGATATGATGATAAAAAAAATATTCAGAAATTAAAAGCAATTCACCATTTATGTAGTACATGTCATAAAATTAAACATATTGGATTGTGGTGCTATACCTTAAGAGGAAAAGCATTATTAAAAAAGCTGAGATTAACAAAAGAGGACTTGATTGATCATTTCTGCAAAGTTAATAATTGTTCAATAAAAGATTTTGAAATTCATGAGCGAGAAGTTTTTAAAATCTATAGGAAAAGAAGTAGATATAAATGGAAACAAGACTTTGGGAAATATGAATGTATTAAAGAGAAGATAAAATGAAGAAATAAAAGCGTTCACATAAATAAATTACAATAAATCGGGGAAAAATATATTTATCTTATTCTATTGTAAAGTCCTATAAGATAACAAATATTTATCATTTAATTACTCAACAGTAATTTTTTAAACATCATTAATTTGGGGTGGAAAATATCATGGATGATCCAATTGGATCTATAGATATAAGAAGTAAATTTATAATACCAACTAGGCTATCATTTGATATTATTCTAAAGGATGACATTATAAATGTAGATTTTCAATTTTTACCTAATAAAAATAAACCATGGAATGTTTCTTATCAATCTTCTAAATATGGTTCGGGAATTCATCCTCTTTATAATGTTAAAGGAAAGGAAAGAGCAAAGCCTATTGATATTGCAAATGCATTATGTAAAGAATTAGATGCAGGAAAACCAATTAAGGTTAAGAATATTTGTAGAAATTATGTGGACCTTTATATACCAAAATTCATAGAATTAAGCTTGATTAAACCAAATTATCCAAAACAATCTACAAAAATTGATAGAATAATTGGTTATGTTTTATTTGCTGATTTAAGGGGATTTTCTACCTGGTCACTATCTGCTGAACCAGAACAGATATCGGAAATATATGAAGTAATATCAGACAGAGTTGTCCAAATGTTAATTGATTATCACTATGACTATTGGAAACTTCTTGGTGATGGAATAATGTTGGTATGGCAATCAAGAGAAGATGAGTCAGCTACTTCTGATTGTGCAATTGGTGCAGCATATGAATTACATAAAGAATATTGGTATTATAGGAAGGATTCACTTTCTGGTGTTCCTAAAGGTTTTGGTATTGCTATATGTGCAGGTCATCTCACAAAATTTTCATCTGCAACTTTTTTTGAGTCTTGTGTTGTTAATGATTATTTAGGACCAATAGTCAATCAAGCTGCAAGATTGCAAACCCTAGCAAAGCCAGGCGAAGTTCTTGTAAATAAGCGTGTTGCTAAAATGTCTAAGGATAACTGGTATACTTTTGAAAATATAACGAATATCTTAAAAGATGATATAAATAATATAAAGGGGTTATCACCACAAGAAAGGAATATATTCAAAATCAAACACAAATATTTTAATTCAAACTGGGATGACTTTTGTAAATAAAAAAAGGTGAAAGATTATACAACACAGTGTGTTTTTATTTTACAAAACTAACTATAGAGCACCGGGCACTTAAAACAAATAATTATTCCTGCTTTTATTAATTTAACATTATCAAGGAATGTGAAACAGTAACACTGCAAGTTTGACTTCTCGATTCGGGTCATTATTGACATGGAAAAGATAATTAAACCACGATTCTTCCTTTTTATCTACGAATCCTATATAGTTAGAATGATTAGATGTCGCTTCCTCGACAATTTGAAGCACAGATGAGAAATCTTTATTCCTAACAAAAATTACAACGGCTGCTTTTGAATCACGCCAAGTAAGATATCCTAGTAACTGAGTTATTGTTTTCAGATAGTGTTTTTGACCTTTCCAAAACTTACACTCAGCTATGAAAACGTTTGAATTTTTATAACGAATAAGAATGTCAGTCTTTCCTGACTTGTTGAAAGTTTCTCCAGTTGCTAAGCCTTCAAATCGGGGTTCCAAATAAAGTAATAAATGATCCCTAAGATCCTCCTCTTTCTTGTCACTATAGGTTGAGGGAAGTCTCTCAAATACTTTTCCGACATCATATATTATTTGAAGAATTTCGTTGTAAATTGACTGGTCGATTGCTGGTTCTGGCTTATATCCACTATCTTTAACAATAGGCTTGGTATTTATACTTTTTCGAGTTTTTATTGTGGGAATGGAGTAGGTTTGAGGCAATTCTTCCATTTTTCTAATTGGCACACCAAGAGAAGCAAGAATTTTATTCTTTTTAAGATATTTATTCTTAAGTGCCCTAAAAGTTTGCTCAATATTTAATTGTAATTGAGCATTATAATCATCAATATCTTTGTTAAGATATTTTAACTGCGTCCTTATGTTATTAATAATATGCTGAGATATATTCTTTATCTCTTCAGCATCTTCTCTAAAGCTTATTACTTCAAAACATAGATACTGATCTTCTATGTATACTTCAGTTGTCCAAACAAGACGAGTGCTTGAAAAATATTGAAGTAAATCATAATTACCAGTAAAAGGTATATAGTAAATGTAAACTTGTTTAGAATAGCTCTTACCTAGATGAACACCAACTCTATTAGGAAAATGTTCAGCGGGGATTTGTTTTTCATAACTAGAAACCTTAACATTTGCAAAGTCAATATTTAGTTTATTAATTATGAAATTACTTGTAAGGTGATTTATGTAATTTGTCTCATTTACATTTAGAATATAATTCTCTGACTCTTGTTCAATATAAGATTTTATCTTTTGTTTATTATCTTTCAAATACTCACTGAGTTTCCTCTCAGAAAAAATTTTAAAACTTTCTCTTTGTTCATGCATTGTTTCTCACACCCTATGAATTAGTGCTATTATTATATTTTTTATACTGGATTTTTTAATTAAAATTAAATTTTTAATAAAATATTTACAAATTAATATATGCAAATATCAATAAACATTTATTTAGGCAAATATCTTTTCACTTTTGTTAAGACTTCTTTTAATAAATCATGAAAATTTAAAATTTCAGATAAATCTTTATAAACCTCAATTACATTTTGATAACGATATTCATTATGACGTCTTAACATAATAGAGATAATATTAGCCAACTTTCCTTTTAACCCTCCTGAACTTGTCAAAGATTCTGCTGTCTTCCTTGGAATACCAGCAGAAATAAAATTATTTATTTCGTTTGTTGATAAATTATCAGGAATCGGATCCTTATTTATCATCAATGTAAGTAAGACTAATCCTAATTGGTATATATCTGATTGTTTTGATGAATAACCATACCATAAAAGTTCAGGAGGTCTATATGAGCGGAAACCAATTAGTGTACGAGCCAGTTCTTCTGATGTAATGAATTTTTTTGCAATACCAAAATCTGAAAGTTTATATACTGTGTTGGGGAATATCAAGATATTTGTAGGTTTGACATCACGATGAATAATATCTTTACTGTGAATATATTGTAAGGCTTGCAAAATCTGTAAACCAATTATACATATTTCTCTGATACTAAATTTATGTTCCTTATCAATCAAATCCTGTAATGAACATATTGCCTTTTCCATAATAATGGCTAAATTTCCATCTTTTGACGGAAAAAAATCAATAATTTGTGCAATATTTGGATGATTGAAACACTCAATTGCAACTTTAACTTCATTTAACCATGAATTCCATTCTATTTCAAAATCAGGTATAGGTTTAATAATTTTAATGGCAATATGATATCCTTCAGTAGTTAATCCCGAAAAAACAGTACCGAATCCACCTTCATTTAAAATATACAAAGCATAATAACTTAAACCTCTGCTGTTATTATCAATACGAAAAATATATTTATTCATTAATAATAACTCTCATTAAATTGTGATTACAAATTACATGTCTCTGCATGAAATGTTTTTCTTTTTAATAATATTGATTTATATATTATACAAAAAGTGCATATTAATAAATTAGTTAAAGTTTAAATTACTTTTTATTCAAACTTTTCAGTCCTAAATGATTATTGTTATTTCTTCGTCTAACCATAATTTGTCGAATAAAAACTACTATTTTTTATATTTTTCCTATCAATAACTTATTAAAACAAATTGGTTTGATGAACATATTTTATAGTGATAGAATTCAAATATATATTTTTCATAATAATTTTTATATAAAGGGTAATTAGAAATAATTTACCTGAATAAAAAGGTATTGAAACTATAATATTAGTTATATGCAATTCCGAACCCCGTTTTGAAAGGTTTTAAATATGGATAAAGTATTGATTCAAAAAAGACAAATGAATTGCTTAAAAAGGCAGATAAGCCTGAGGAGTTCATAAAAGGATTTCAAGAACTACTAAAATTCTTTGTAGATGAAGAAACTACAAAAAATTACCGAAGAATTATACCAGATACAAGAAAATTTTATGCTGTTCCTAAGCCAATATTAAGAGTAATAGCTTAGGAAATAGGAAAAATCCTCCAGAAAGAACCAACAAAAGCTGAAGAATTATTGAGTGTTATTTAGGATGAAGGGTCTTTTGAAACAAAGTCAGGGTAAGTGGAGTAAGTTCGATTATCAACAGTTAGATTAAATCGTGTTTTAATTTATTCAAGGAGGAATAATATGTCTAGGCTTATCGAAAAATTTAGAGAAGCATATAAAGGAGTATCCCCAACGAAGCTAGTAGATACATACTTTAACCTACTTAGCAAAATTGATGAATGCAAAAGAGAGCAGGATTTCAAAAAGATGCTCATGTATTGTCAGATGAGTATCTCACTTCTTGAGCCATTGATTGAACAGACAAAGAAGGAATTTGGCACATTTGATATAAAGAGTATTCCAGCTATAGAACTTGGATGCACCTTTTGGGCTATTTACAGAGCCGAAGGACAGTTACTTAATCTGAAAGAAGTTGTTGAATATTTTCCTGAGCCAGAGCCCTGGAAAGAAAATATTGAGGAAGCTTTCGCTATGAAAGGTCTTGTTTCAAGAATATATCGATATGTAAGAGATAATAAGGGTTGTTTACAAAAGGACCTAAAAAAGGTTTTCGGGGTTGAAGATGGAAGTTTGATTTCATATGTTGTTTACTACATGGCATTAGTCGGTAAGCTAGAAAGAAAAAAGAAGGGAAACACATATTCCCTATTTGCAAAATAGGCTAACACATAGAAATAGTTGACCTAAATAAAAGGGGTTGAGAAAGAATATACTTTTAATAATTATTCTTATTTAAAAGGAGATTAAAAATTATGGATAATAAAAACAAGAAAATTGATATAAGTGGAGGTATAGGAGTTGGGCTAGGATTTGCTTTAGCGGGCATTTTTACTCTTAAGGTGCACTTCTTTTTCGGAATAGAACCAATTATGGTACATATAATTTGTGGATTGTTGGTTTCTGCCGTAGGCGTTGGTGGAATGCTAATTGAAATGAGTAAAAAAGAGGGAAAGGGATTTTTTGCCGATATTGGTGTTGTAACTATTCTATTTGTTCCGATTTTTGCAACATTTCTCGTGATACAAATTATATGGTTAAAAGTACTATTTGCGGTTTTGGTAAATC